>FTKT01457670.1_pt1 | contig 54721 bp, 49 predicted proteins | sample 1658271 | NCBI WGS metagenome assembly FTKT01 (sample SAMEA3914811, study PRJEB12502) | metagenome | biome: forest; material: soil | place: Canada | collected 2011-08-04 | depth 0.3 m | reverse complement strand
ATGCCGCGGCTGCGCAGGTAGCGCAGCACCCAGCCCGGATGGCCCAGCGCCTCGAACGCGATCGCGGGCGTCATGCGGAGCGGGCGCGTGAACCCGTTGCGCCGGTTGCGCTCGCGGTTGGAGTACACCGGCACGTCGACGGACACCACCAGCGCGCGCGTGCCGCTCGCCTGCGCGCGGCGCACGAGGTCGGCGTTGATCTCCGGATTGCTCGTGTTGTAGATCTGGAAGATCACGTGCTCGGGCGACACCTTCGCCACGTCCTCGATGGCGTCGTTGCTGGCGCTGGAGAGCAGGAACGGCACGTCGGCCGTCTTCGCCGCCCGCGCGAGCAGCGTGTCGGCGCCGGGCCGGAACAGGCCGGCCAGGCCCGTGGGCGCGATGCCGATCGGGCTGGCGTAGCGGCGGCCGAGGAACATCGCCGATTGATCGCGCTTCGACACGTCGACCAGGTAGCGCGGCACCAGCTGGAACTGCCGGAAGGCCTGGCGGTTGCGCCGCATGCAGTCCTCGTCGTCGGCGCCGCCCTCGATGAAGTCGAAGGCGATGCGCGGCAGCTTGCGCCGGGCCAGCTGGCGCAGGTCCTCGAGGTTGATGGCCGATTGGACGGTCTTCGCCTTCATTGCCTGGATCCCTCCCCGTGTCGAGTCGTCTTGCGCGTCATCCTCTGCCCTGGCGGCGGGGACGTGTCGATCGCTGCGCATTTTGCGGCAAGTCGCAATGGAGGCGGCCGGGTCGCGCTGCGAGTCTCGTCCGCGAAAACTTCCTGGATTCGGGGAAGCAGGTGCAGTCAGCGGTTCGTCTTGCGCGAATAGCGTTCCATGTCCTCGAACGACATGGGCTTCGAGTTTCCGGGCTTCGACAATTCATCGAGCCCGGCGATCGTCAGGGCGTATTGGGTTCCGGCCTGCTCGATGCATCCGAGGCGAACCAGCTGCGTGAGGTCGTGCCGCAAGTCGTGCAGGTCCATTCCCGAAACGCCGTGCGCCGGGTCGTCTCCGTCGCGCAGCACGTGAAGGATGGAAAGCTGGGCCGACGGCAGTTCTTCGCTCATGCGCCAGTGTGCCTGCAAACCGCCGGCGGCTGAACCACCTCCGGCACCCGCGCGATGTGGGGAAACCTCGCCCGTTGTGCCGCCGAGTCGGCCGACGTCCGCGGCACGGCCCGGATCAGCGCTTGAAGATCGTGAATCCCAGCACCAGGAAGATCACGACGAGCGCCACGAAGACGTAGAAGAGCAGGCGCGCGATGTCCGCCGCGCCTGCCTCGATCCCCGTGAAACCCAGGGCGCCGGCGATCAGCGCGATCACCGCGAATATCAAGGCCCATCTCAGCATGTTTCGCTCCGTCGGTTGTGCCAGCGACTCTGGCGGGTTCGGCTGGCAAGCGGAGTGCCTTGATGGCGGCGTGGCAGCGCCCCGGTCTGCGCCGCACCGGGCCCACGATCCTGGGGCCTGCTCGACAATGGATCCGCATCACAATACGCCGCATGGAGATCGAGAAGCACGAGGCCATCGGCCAGCGCGGCGAAGCCTGCATCATCCTCGTCAGGAGCGTCACGCTTCCGAACGGGCAGGCCGAGATCGCCTATAGCCTGGCGACGGGCCAGCGGCTCAAGCCGACAGACGTCGCGGGAGAGTTCGTGACGCTGGATGGACGCCGCACGTTCAGGTTGCGCTCGGCGGCAGGCGCGCCAGCGGGGGATCCGTCGCCGGACGCCGCCGCGGGCATGCTCGACGGCGAGGCGTAGACTCCCGGCGCCGCCCGGTGCAGGGCGTTTCGCTCAGGAACCCATGTCAACGCTGGACTTGAAGGCCCACGGGGCCAGTCCCTCGCAACTTGCACAAGGACTCGCCGCCGCCGGCGACGTGATTCGCGCATCGGGGATGTCGGCGGAGTTCGTGCAGGCAGGCCACGTCCTCGTCCTGGAGCATCGCGCCGGCAAACGTGAGTTGCCCCCGGACTCCTGGCACTGGCGCGCCGCGGAGATCTTCGACCAGGCCCAGGCCGCGGCGTTGCGCGCCTGCTTCGGGGACGCGCCGCCGCCGCCGGGAAGCGAATTGTTGCTCGTCAAGAGCAAGGGGCCGGCGAGCTTCCTCTAACGTGACGAGCGCCGTCGTCCATGTCGGGCCCGCGACGGCAAATATCTTTGCCCGGTGTTCGAAACGCGCGTACTTGCGCGGGTCGACCGGGTAGGATGCGGCTCACTTCAAGGAACTCAGTGACCCAACACAGCGCCACGTTCGATATCGTCCTGCGAGCTTCACCGGAGGATTTCGTCAAACAGTGGCTGGCGGAGGCGTCCTTGTCGAGCACCGGCAAGGGCTCCTCCAGGAAGGACGCGCAGGAACTCCTGTCCGCCTTGAACGGCGCCTTCGCCGCGAATGCCGATGCCGCGCAGTTCGACAGCGCCGCGTGGAAGGAAGTGCGGTCCGTGCTCTCCGCGCTGTCCCGATCGTGGGCGGCCCAGGGCGCCACGGCCGGCGAGACGAGCCATTTCGTGCTGTCCATCAAGAAGCCGCTGTTCGACGGGATCCAGCGCCACTTCAGCGACGAACCCCGACGTTGTCTCGACAGCGTCTGGGCCGCCTCGACGCTCGTCGACAAGCTGGCGCAGTTCACGGCGACCACGTACCAACGCTCGCGCGAGGAGCTGATCGGGCGCCAGCAGCAGGAACTGCTGGAGTTGTCCACGCCGGTGATCAAGCTGTGGGAAGGCGTGCTGGCGGTGCCGATGATCGGCACGCTGGACTCCACTCGCACGCAGCTGGTCATGGAATCGCTGCTCACGCGCATCGTCGAGACCGGCTCCGAGCTGGCCATCATCGACATCACCGGCGTGCCCACCGTCGACACGCTGGTGGCCCAGCACCTGCTCAAGACCGTCACGGCCATCCGCCTGATGGGCGCCGACTGCATCATCAGCGGCATCCGCCCGCAGATCGCGCAGACCATCGTCCACCTGGGAATCGACCTGCAAGGCATCACCACGAAGGCGACGTTGGCGGACGCCTTGCAGCTGGCGATGAAGAAGGCCGGCTTCGTCGTCACGCGAAACAAGGGGTAGGAAGCCTCTGATGGAACGCATCCCGATCCTGAAGATGGGCAAGGTGCTGCTGGTGACCATCCAGGTCGACCTGCAGGACCAGGTGGCGCTCGCGCTGCAGGACGACCTGTCGGCGACGATCGAGCGCACCGGCGCCAACGGCGTGCTGATCGACATCTCGGCGCTCGAGATCGTCGACTCCTTCGTCGGCCGCATGCTCGCCAGCATCTCCGGCATCGCCGGCGTGCTCGACGCGGTGACCGTGGTCGTGGGCATGCAGCCCGCGGTGGCGATCACGCTGGTGGAGCTGGGGCTGTCCTTGCCGGGCGTACGCACGGCCCTCAACGTCGAACGGGGCTTCGCGCTCCTGGGCGACGACCAGCGGATCGAACTTGACTGACGCGCCCAGCGGCTCGATCCCGCTTCGCAACGAGGCCGACATCGTCATGTGTCGCCAGGCCGTCCGCAGGCTGACGCAGCAGGTCAAGTTCAGCCTCGTCGACCAGACCAAGCTGGTCACGGCCGCGAGCGAGCTGTCCCGCAACACCGTGGTGTACGGCAAGGGCGGCGAGATGCGCTGGGAAATCGTGCAGCAAGGCATCCGGACGGGATTGCGCCTGGCGTTCGACGACAAGGGGCCGGGCATCCCGGACGTGGAACAGGCGCTGACCGATGGCTGGACGTCCGGTTCCGGCATGGGGGTGGGCTTGTCCGGAAGCCGTCGACTGGTCAACGAGTTCGATCTTCGCACCGCCGTCGGCGAAGGCACCTGCGTCACCGTCACGCGGTGGAAGTAGGAGAGTCCCCAGATGTCCTCCCAAACCTTCGACGAAGCGCTGCCCGACCACTCGCAGGAGTTGATGCGGCTCCGCGGCGAACTCGCCGACCAGTCGGCGATGGTCCGCGCGCTGCAGGAGGAGCTGGACGAAACCAACCGCGGCGTGGTCCTCCTGTACGCCGAGCTGGACGACCAGGCCGAGCAGCTCCGCCTCGCGTCGCAACGCAGCGAGACCAAGTTCCAGGCGCTCTACGCGCAGGCTCCGAACGGCATCGCGCTGCTCGATGACGGCGGCCGCATCGTCGAGGCCAATCCCGCGCTCGCGCGGCTGCTGACGATGGTCGACGTGGACGTCATCGGCCACCGGCTCGCCGAATACATTCCCGCCGCATTCGAAGTCCGCATCCAGGCCTTCTGCTCGCCGGTGCCGCTGTCGCTGACGGCGCACGAGGTGCCGATCCAGCGGCCCGATGGTTCGCTGGCCTACGTGGAATGGAACGTGTCGGCGCAGATCGAGCCCGGCCGCACGATGGTGGTGGCCACGGATGTCTCCCAGCGCGTCGAGCTCGAGCAGACCCGCCAGCGATGGCTGGAACGCGAACGCGCGGCGCGCGGCGATGCCGAGCAGGGCAATCGCATGAAGGACGACTTCATCGCCGTGCTGGCGCACGAGCTGCGCACGCCGCTGAACGCGATCATGGGATGGGCCCAGGTGCTGCTCAAGCGCGGCGGCAGCGACGAGGCGATGCGCGGCGTGGCGGCCATTGATCGCAACTGCAGGACGCAGGCTCGCATGATCTCCGACCTGCTCGACATGTCGCGCCTGAACATGGGCAAGCTGGCGATGGCGTTCGACCGCGTCGATCCGCTCCAGGAGGTGCTGGCCGCCGTGGAGGCCATGAAGACCACGATCGACCAGAAGGCGATCGCGGTCGACATCCGGGCGGCCGGGACCTACCGTCCCGTGCGCGCCGACGCGTCGCGCCTGCAGCAGGTGATCTGGAACCTGCTCAGCAACGCCGTCAAGTTCTCGAGCCACGGAGGAAGCGTCGTGCTCTCCCTCGTGGAAGACGAGACCGGGCTGCACATCCGCGTGCAGGACTCGGGGCAGGGCATCGGCGCCGAATTCCTGCCGTTCGTCTTCGAGCGCTTCGCCCAGAGCGATGCCGCGAGCAACCGCCACCGGGGCGGACTCGGCCTGGGCCTGGCGATCGTCAAGCAGATCGTCGAGGCGCACGGCGGCCGGATCAGCGTCCACAGCGACGGCCCCGGCCTGGGCACGATGTTCGAGGTCTGGCTGCCGATCGACCACCATGCGGACGACAGTGGCGCCGTCGAGGGCTCGGAGCGTTTCGGCGGCGCGGACATCGACCTCGACTACCCGCTCACGAACCTGAAGGTCCTCGTCGTCGACGACGATCCCGACGCCCTGGCGATGCTGCGCATCATCCTGATCGACCGGGGCGCGGCCGTGACGTCGGCCGCGAGCGCCGACGAGGCGGCTCGCCTCATCGCGGCCAGCCTGCCCGACCTGCTGATCAGCGACATCGGCATGCCCGAGGCGGACGGCTATGAATTGATGCGCCGGATCCGCGCGGGCGCGTCGCTCGCGGGCCGCACCTTGCCGGCGATCGCGCTGACCTCGTTTTCCCGCGACGAGGATCGCGACCAGGCCATGCGCGCGGGCTTCGACGCGCATTGCGCCAAGCCCCTGCAGCCCATGGCGCTCGTCCGCCAGATCCTCCGGCTGCTGTCGGCGGCGGCCCGGCCGATCTGAGCGACGGCCGTTCGATTACGCGAGATCAGGAATCGTTCCTCGACTCGGGCATCAGGACCGGGATCAGGGCGAGCATCGGGGGAACCACGAAGCACCACGTTCCAAATCGAGCGAACACGATTGCGCCTGCCGCGCATCCGAGTGCGAAGCCAATCACGTTGGCCGACATCTTCCCCAGGCGCGCTTGGGCAGCGATCTTTCCTTCGGCCGTCGTGCCGCGGATGAGATCCGCGACGTCTATCATCATCTGAGTCGTCGTTCCGGTCATGAGCGTCGTCGGCGGGGCCGTGCCCAGGTGAATGCGGGACGCGGCGTTCTGAATGGCCATCGCGGAGACCAGCACCATGCCTGTGATGAGCATCCCGAACTCGCCTCCTTGCTTGAACGGCCCCAGCCAGACCGCCAGTACGGCCCCGATCGCAAGCAGGGCCAATTCGATCGACAGCATCGTTCGCAGGATAGGCAGTCCCATCCTTGGCAGCAGGAAGCTGAACATGCGCGTCGAGACGATGACGGCGCAGAACACAGGCAGGGCGACGAGCTTGGCTGCGGCTCCTGCTGTGCCGAGCACGAGGGACGCACCCAGCGTCACGAAGTTTCCGGTGACATGGGCCGTGAAAAGTCCTTGCAGCGCGAGAAAGCCCGCGGTATCCACGTAGCCCGCGTTGACGCTCATGAAAACGGGAACGGTGAGTTTCATGTCCTAGGTCTTTTGATGAGGGAGATCGAGCTTGAGCATGCCTCAAACGACAAGTCTGAGGAGAAGACGAGCAGTGAACGTCAAAAGGATCAGGGCTGCCACCGAGGCGAGATACAAGCCGAGAAACCACGCGACGCGCCGGGTTCGGGTCGTCATGATTCCCACCCCTCTTCGGGCGTCCTGCCGCGGAAGACTCGATAGGCGAAGGCGGAATACCCCAGAACGACAGGCGTAACGATCACGGCCCCGGCAAGAAGGAAGACGTGACTGCGGGTCGCCGACGCAGCCTGCCAGATGGACAGCCGGAACGGCACGATGTCCGGATAGATGGCGGTGACGAGCCCCACCAGCGCCGCGGCAAACATCGTCAGGCCCAATGCGAAGGGAACCCAGGCGAGCGCACCGTCGACGGCGCGAAACAACCCGATGCCGGCGAACAGGAAGGTCGCGCTCAGGCAGGCGAGTGCGGTGGCGTGTTGGTGCCATGCTGCGGCCAGCGCGGGCTGCACGCTGGGGGCGGTGGCGCATACCGCCGCCGCGAGCACGACGAACGCGACAACGGAGACGCGAAGGCTGCGTGCCGCGAATGCCTGCAGCGACGCGCTGCCTTTCAAGTGCAGCCAACCGCCTCCCAGCACGACGTAGCCGATGAGAACGGAAAGTGCTGTCAGCACGGCGAATGGGCGAAACACGTCGAAGACGTTCCCGGAGAAGGCGGTGCCGTCGACGGCGACTCCCTGCACGAGACCACCCACGATGAGCCCCTGCATCAACGCGGCGACGATGGAGCCGACGCTGAAGGCGATGTCCCAGAGTCCGCGTCCTTGCGACGTCTGGTAGCGAAATTCAAAGGAAACACCCCGCAGGCCAAGGGCCAGCAGCATCGCGATGAGAGGAAGATAGAAGGCGGGAAGCAACAATCCATACGCGATGGGAAATGCTGCCAGCAGCGCAACGCCAGCCATGATCAACCAGGTCTCGTTGCCGTCCCAGGTCGGCAATATGGAATCGATCATCCGATCTCTCGATTTCTCGTCGGACTGCAGCAGGAGCAACGCGCCGACCCCCAGATCGAACCCGTCGAGCAGCGTATAGACGGTCAATGCGAAGACCGTGAAGAATGCGGAGAGGAGCGGCAGGTCCATCCATCACCTCGCCGAGGGAGTGGAACGACCGATCGACTCTTGCGAAACGGCGGCCGCGAAGCCCGGTTTGAGCGATCCGCTCGCCCCGGCCATGTCGGGAGCGGTCCTCGGACCGCGCCGCACCATGCGAAGAGCAAAGGTCAGGAAGGCCGTCATGAACAAGGCGTAGACGCAGAAGAATGCGATCAGCGTCGTCAGAAGCACGTTGGCAGGTACCGGCGAAACGGCGTCCGCCGTACGGAGCAGGCCCCAGATGACCCAAGGCTGGCGACCCGTCTCGGCGAGGTACCAGCCACCCAACGTGGCAATCGCCCCCGATGGAGTCATGAACACCAGCGCCCGCAGGAACCATCGCGTCGTGTAGAGACGCCCTTGCCATCGCAGCCACAAGGAGGCGGCGCAAAGGCCGAACATCACGATGGCCAGGACATACATGACGCGGAAGCCGTAGAAGACCATTCCCATCGTCGGCTGGTCGTCGCGGGGAGTGTTCTTGAGGCCCGCGACCTTGCCGTCCAGGCTGTGGGTCAGCCAGATGCTGCCTAGATAAGGGGTGCCGATCGTGAACCGATTGCGCTGATTCGCCTGGTCGGGGACGATGAACCAGTAGTAGGGCGCCGGCGAGACGGATTCCTTCTCCCAGAAGCCTTCTGCTGCCTGCATCTTTGATGGCTGGTGCTGGATCATTTGACCGTAGAGGATGTCCCCCAGGAACACCTGCAGCGCGATGAGCACGGTTGCGAAGGCAGTGCCCATGCCCACGGTCTTGCGCGCGAACGCGACGTGCTCGCCTTTGAGGAGATACCAGGCTCCAATGCCCGCGACAAGGAACGATCCGGAGATGTATGCGGCGACCAGCATGTGCGGCAACCGGTACATCCACGATGGGTTGACTATCACGCGCACCCAGTCCTGGACGATCAGGTGGCCGCTTTCGACGGCGACGCCATCGGGGGTCTGCATCCAGCTGTTGGCCGACAGGATCCACGAAGCCGACATCAATGTGCCAAGTGCAACCATGCATGTCGCGAAATAGTGCAGCCTGGGTCCTACCCGGTTGAGGCCGAACAACATGATCCCCAGGAAGCCTGCCTCGAGGAAGAACGAAGTGAGGACCTCGAGCGCGATCATCGGACCGATGGCGGGACCGGCCAGTTGGCCGAACTTGGCGAAGCTCAAGCCGAACTCGAAGGACAGGACGATTCCCGTGACGACTCCCACGCCGAACGCCATCGCGAAGATGCCGAGCCAGAAGCGGTAGATTTCGAGATAGAGCGCTTCTCGCGTGCGCAGCCATAGTCCTTCAATGATGGCCAGGAACATGGCCAGCCCGATGGAAATCGTCGGAAAGATGATGTGAAAGCTCACCGTGAAGGCGAACTGAACGCGAGCGAGGATGGCTGGATCGAGAGTCATTGCGGCCTCCCTTCCTGAGGCCGCCTGAAGATGGCGATGGCGATGACGACGAAGGCACCGAGCCCGCCGAGGGATGCCGGCATTCCGAACACGCCGATGATGATGAAGAAGAAGGCGGCACCAAGAAGCAGGGTCAGCAAGGACCCGAGCCAGCGCTTGGCGTGACCGTGGAAGACTTTCACCGGTGATCCTGAATGTGAATGTTCGAGTTGCGTAGCGAGGTCGCTCAGCTCCATCGATCATTGCCCAGGTCCTCCACACCTTGGATCGACATGTGTACAGACGGATCGATCGTCCAAAGGACATAGAAGGTTGGGATCCCCATCGTCGATTTCGGCGGCGAAGGATCGCTGCACGGCAGGCTGGTCGCGCATTCGCGGTCGCCTGTGGCCTCGGCCAAACGGCGGGGCGAACGAGATCCCGGCCGCGCCGCGGCCGGCCCATGCGTTCGCCCCGGTCACCCGACCGCGTCGGCGGTCACCAGGTGGCGCGAAGCCCGACGGCGATCACCGACGGACTCGAACCGGTGGCCGGTGTCGTGTCGTTGATCGCGAAGTCCATGAAGGCGTTGGCCTCGTTGCGGATCTTCGAGTAGTACGCCCACGCCGCGAAGTTCTTGTTGAACTGGTGCTCCGGCCCGATCGTGAGCTGTTGCGAACCGCTCTTCGGGCCAGCGCGCAAGTAGCCCACGATGACGTGCGAGCTGCCCTGTACCCGGCCGCCCGCCGAGATGCCGACCTTGAGGCTGTCCTTCTCGTCGAGCTTCTGCACGGCGGAGAAGTAGGCCTGGTTCTGGCGCAGGTCTCCGTCGAACACCTTGTAGTCCAGGCGCTGGACGACGGCGGTCAGGCGAGTCGACGGCTGGGGCGTGTACGCCACCCCGAGCTTCATGCCGCTGTCCGTGCCGTCCGAATTGAACCCGATGTGAGCCTCATAGGCCGCCACCATGAGCAAGGGCCCTTGCTCGTAGGTGGCCTCGGAGGAGACGAGGTGCGGATTGCGCCCGGTGCAGCGGGTGTACGTCCGCCCCGAGTCCAGGATGCCCGGTCCCGCCGGATTCGGGTCGATGTAGTCGGCCCCGCCGTAGCCTGAACTGGAGGCGGTCGTCAGGTTCGGACACGACGCGATCGGGGCGCCGTTGTTGCCGCCGCCTCCCGGGTAGTTGAAGCTGCCGCTGCCTGTCTTGACCTCCCCGGCCTCGTAGGCGAGGCGAAAGCGCAGGCCGTTCAGGTCGGGCGACCAGTACTGCACGAGGTTGTGTTCCCGCCGGTCGAACGTGGCGTTGTCCGAAAGCGCATCCATGGAGGCGCCGGAGCCGTTGCCCATGATGCTCATGTAGGCGCCCGTGTTCGTGTAATAAGGATCGAACCCGATCGTCGAATAGGTGTAGGGCGTCGACCAGCTGCCCAGCATGACACGGCCCCACCGCTTGCTGTCCAGGCCGACGCCCGAGTCGCGGTTGGCCCAGGTCTGCGCGGGAACATGCAAGCCGCCCCCGCCGTCGGCGGCGGCACTGCTTTCCAGCTGCCAGACCCCCTTCAAGTCGGAGTCGATCCGGATGTCGCCGCGGAATCCGAGGACGGACCGCTGGTTCCTCAATCGATCGTGAGCGGGTTGGTCCTGCGAGATGAAGGGCGAATTCCACCCGGCGGACAGCGTCGCGGCGCCACCGCCGTTGAGGGGCAGGCTTGAATTGCAGGTCGAGCACGAATCGCCGCTGCCGCCTTCGGTGGCATAGGTCCGGCCGGTCCTCAGGAGTTCGTAGGCCAGCTGGACACGGCCGTAGATCTCGACCTTGTTGCCGTCTCCCCAAGTGACGGCATCGACGGCATGGGCGGGCGCCTCGAGCGCGAGCATCAGCAACAGTCCTTTCGCCGCAATGCCGCCACAGCGCTCGGCGGCTGCGGAAAGTCGAAGGGACTTCTTCCTGCTGTCCATCCAAATTGAATCTGAATTCACGACGATCTCCATGGGGTCTCCTGGTTCTTGAAACATGGGCGATACCTGGCACATCTGACGAAGCGCGCAGTCGCCCGAGTGCTGGCGCGCGCCTGTCCACGACCGGCGCCCGATCGGGGGCGTCGTTCGCGAACGACTGAATTTCAAGGAGGGCAATGGCGCCCGCGCGAGTGCCCGATGGCGGCGCGGACGAATTGCGCGAGGCGCGCTAGTCCGCCGCAGACTTCTTCAGCACACTCAACTTCTCGACGTCGAGCTCGTTTTCCCAGCGGGCCATGACGACCGTCGCGACGCCGTTGCCGATCATGTTGACCAGGGCACGGGCTTCGCTCATGAAGCGATCGATGCCGAGGATCAGGGCCATGCCGGCGACGGGGATCGAGGGAACCACAGTCAGCGTTCCCACCAGTGCGACGAAAGACGCGCCCTGGACACCGCTGGCGCCCTTCGACGTCAGCATGGCGACGGCGAAGATGCCCAGTTGCTGTGTGAGCGTCAGGTCGGTGTTCGTGGCCTGGGCGACGAAGAGCGCGGCCATCGTCATGTAGATGCTGGTGCCGTCGGTGTTGAAGGTGTAGCCCGTGGGAACGACCAGGCCGACCAGGCTTTTCGAGCAGCCGAGTCGTTCGAGCTTTTCCATGAGGGTGGGCAACGCCGGATCGGACGAGCTGGTGCCGAGGACGATCAGGATCTCTTCCTTGATGTAGACCAGGAAGCGGAAGATGCTGAACCCCGCCAGCCGTGCGATGACGCCCAGCACGACGAACACGAAGATGAAGGAGGTGACGTAGAACGTCCCGATCAGCTTGGCCAGCGGCCCGAGGGCCGCGATGCCGTACTTGCCGACCGTGAACGCCATGGCGCCGAAGGCCCCGATGGGGGCGAACTTCATGATCAGCGAGACCACGCTGAAGACAGCCTTGGAGAAGGCCTCCATGAGCTTCGTCACCGGCTCCGCCTGCGCTCCTCCCATCGACAGCGCCAGCCCGAACAGCACCGCCACCAGCAGCACCGGCAGGATGTCGCCCTTGGCGAAGGCGTCGACGAAGGTGTTGGGAATGATGTTGAGCAGGAAATCGGTCGTCGACATCTGCTTGGCCTGGCCCGCGTAGGCGACCACGGCCTTCGCGTCCAGCGTCCTGGCGTCCACGTTGAAGCCGCTTCCCGGGCGCAGCCAGTTGGCCACGGCCATGCCGATGGCGAGCGCCAGCGTCGAGACGACCTCGAAATAGAGCAGTGCCTTGCCGCCGATGCGACCGACCTTCTTGACGTTCTGCATTCCGGCGATGCCGGAAACGACGGTGCAGAACACGACCAGCGTGATGACCATCTTGATCAGCTTGATGAAGCCGTCGCCGAAGGGCTTCATCTCGATCGCGGTCGCGGGCCAGAGATAGCCCACGAGCGCGCCGATGGTGATCGCTGCGAGCACCTGGACGTACAGGATCCGGTACCAGCGTTTGGTCTCGTGCGCGGCTGGGGCCGGCCGGGTGGGAAGCGATGCAGTGCTTGTGTTCATCTTGAGTCTCCATCCAGGTTGGAAGTTGATTTGAGGCAATCGATTGCCTTCTTGGGCGTGCTGAGATCTACGGACGCATCGGGGGTGAACCGTCCGCGCCGTTACGGCGAGTTGGGCATGACCAGCAGCAGCGTGCAGGCGCGCGTGCTGCGATTCGTCAGGCGGCGAGCTTCCCCGGGCTCGAATCGAACGCTGTCGAGGGGGCCGAGTTCGGTGACATGCGTGCCTTCGGCACCGATGGACTCGACTTCGATCACGCCTTCGAGCACCACATAGAACTTCTCGACCGAGGCCGCCGACGAAGTCGTGCCACCGCCCGGTTCGATGACGGACAAGCCCAGCCAGGCCGTATCGCTGGTTCCGGCTTCCCGGCCCTGCAGGCGACGCATCTGCATGCGGTCATGTCCGGGTGCCGTGTAGGGCGGCGCTGCCGCCGCGCGCACGATGTTCATGCCCGGCTCACGGCACCAGCACCACGCGCTCGATCGAGCCGGCGAGTACCTTGCGATAGGCGTCGCCCGCCTGCTCGAGCCCGTAGAGGCGGGTTCCCTCGACGCCGAAGGCCTGCAGCGAGCCGTCGACGAACCCCGGTCGCAGGTCGTCGAGGACCCGGGCACAACGCGTCGCGGTGAGCTTGAGGCTGTCGACGCCCAGCATCTGCAGGTTTCGGCGGTAGAACGACAGGATGTCGAAGGGAACCGTCTTCTCGATGGTCGAGATGAGGATCTGGGTGCCGCCGGTGGCCAGCGCGTCGAGCGCGGCCTGGAAGTACGGCGAGCCCACCGTGTTGTAGGCGATGTCCGCGCCTTTGCCCGCCGTGGCCTCCAGGAGGGCTTGGACCAGCCCGGGATCTTCTCCGTCGAGCATGCGAACGGCGCTGCCGGCGTGGCCGAGGTAGGCGGCATTGCCCCGATCCACGCCGATGACCGTGGCGCCGGCGCGCGTGGCCAGCTGGACGGCGGCCTGGCCGACCTTGCCGTTGGCGCCGAAGACGACCACGTGCTGGCCGGCGCGCAGGCCGGCGCGCCGCAGGCCCTCGCCGGCGGTGATGAACGGCACGCCGACCGTCGCGGCGGCAATGGTGGGCACGCTCTCGGGCTTGCGGCTCAAGGCCGATATCGGGAGCACGAGGTGCGTGGCATGCGTGCCGTCGCAGGTGACGCCCAGGTCCCCACCCGTCCCCCAGACCTCGACTCCGAGCCATTCCTTCGGCCCGGCGACGACGGTGCCTGCGTAGTCGCGGCCCGGCGTGCGCGGCCACACCGCGTGCGGCATGAGACCCAGCGCGGCCTTCACGTCGCTCGGATTCACGGCGGCAGCCTGCACGGCGACGACGACGTGGCCCTGCGGCGCGTCGGGCAGGGCGGCCGGAATGAGCCTGGGATCCAGCGCCGACGGGTCGGACGCCCTCTCGGTCACGAGCAATCTGCGGCCCATGGTCGATGCGTTCATGACGTGTTCCTTTTTTCTCAGCGGATGTTGTTGGCGTGCAGGCGCCATGTCGTGCGGGCCTGCGTGGAAGATGCGAGCTGTCCGCCCAGGTCCTCGACGATTCGCCGGGCCTTGAGGACCAGCTCCGCATTGCTCTTCGCGAGCTGGCCGCGGTCAAGGTAGATGGTGTCTTCCAGGCCGATGCGAACGTTCCCGCCGAGCAGGAAGGATTGCGCGACCGCCTGGAAGGCGTGGCGTCCCACCGCGAAGGCCGACCATTGCGCGCCTTCGGGCATCAGCGTGCGCGCGTAGGCGAGGGTGGCGGGCGTGAAGGGGAACGCGTAGCGCACGCCGGTCACGAGGGTGTAGAGCCCCGGGCCGTCGAGGTCGCCGTCGGCAATGAGCTTCTGGGCGAGCACGAGGTCCCCGCTGTCGAAGCATTCGAGTTCGGGTGTGACGCCGGCGGCCCGGATGAGGGTCGCCATGCGGGCGACGTTGCGCGGCGTGTTCATCACGACCTGGTCGCCCGAGTTCATCGTGTTGAGGTCGAGCGAGCAGATGTCGGGTTGGAAAGCCACGATGTGCTCGACGCGGCGCTCCGGCGCCATGAGCGTGGTGCCCGCCGCGGCGAGTGCGGGGTTGCCCTCGCTCGGAACGAAGCGCCCGCCGGGCCCGGTGGTCAGGTTGATGACGAGGTCCGGGTCGTGGCGCCGGATCTGCTCCACCACGCGTCCGTACAGTTCCAGCTCCATCGACGGTGCGCCGCTGTGCGGGTCCCTGACGTGGATGTGCACTGCTGCGGCGCCGGCTTCCGCGGCGCGCAGCGATTCCTCCGCGATCTGCGCCGGGCCTATGGGCAGGTGAGGCGTCTGGTCGGGTCGCGTGAGGTTGCCCGTGACCGCGCAGGTGAGTATGGTGAGGTTGTTCATGAGAGCTTGTTTCAGCCGAGATGCCTGCCGCCGTCGACGACGAAGATGCTTCCGGTCGCGTAGCGCAGGGTCGTGGCGCACGCGGCGATCGCCGCCGCGACGTCGTCGGCCACGCCGACGCGCCTGAGCGGCAGGGACGCACCCACGCGCTCGTTGAACTGGGCGTCGCGTCCGCCGACGAACGGTGTGTCGACCACCCCCGGCGAGACGGCGACGACGCGGATGTCCGGCCCCAGCGTCTTCGCCAGCGCCTTGGTCATCGCATCCACGCCGGCCTTGGCCGCGGCATAGGCGAGGTTGCTCCCGATGCCCGTGAAGGCCGCGATGGACGAGACGTTCACGACCAGGCCGTTTCCGGACGCCCGCAACTGCGGAGCGAAGGCCCGGATGGCCGCGAACGACCCGCGCCAGGAGACCGCGAAGATGCTGTCGATCAGATCGTCGGTCAGGCCGTCCAGGTCCGCGGCGGGCACCGGCTTCGTGAAGCCGGCGCTGTTGACGAGGATGGCGGCGCCGCCGGTTCGTTCTCGCACGGCGGCGGCGGCGGCTTCGAGGCTCGGGCTGTCCGTGACCGACGCAGAGATGGCGAAATGGCCCTCGCCCGGGAGTTGCTCCAGCAACTGCGCCGCATCGGCCGCGCTGCGCTGGAGGACGACGACACGTGCGCCCAGGCGCGCCAGTCGGTGGGCCGTCGCCGCGCCGATGGCGCCGGCCCCGCCGGTGATCACCGCGACCAGGCCGTCCAGGCGCTCGAGGGGGGCGAAGGTGCGATCCTGCAAGATTGAACTCCTCATGGCAGCGGGCAGTGCGGCAGGACGGTAGGCCCGCGCTCGAGCTTGAGGTCCACGTGCAGGCGGAATCCGCCTTCGCCGTCGGGCTCGAATCTGCGCAGCAGGGAGCCCACGGCGCCGAAGACGACGTCGTCGAACGCGTGCGGGTCCTCGGCGTCGAAGAACTGGGTGGCGAGCGCCTTGAAGCCGTCGGCGGCGACGATGAAATGCAGGTGCGCCGGGCGCATCGTGTGGCGGCCCTGTGCGGCGAGAAGCTCGCCGCATGGCCCGTCGGTGGGCACGGGATACCCGGCGGGCCGGACGCTGACGAAGGAGAAACGTCCGTCGGCATCGGTCTCGAATCGACCGCGCAGGTTCATGTTCTCCTGCTCCGGGTCCTGGTTCTCGTACAGCCCCGCCGGCGAGGCCTGCCACGTCTCCACCCGAGCTCCGGCAATGGCGTGCCCTTCCAGGTCGGTGACGCGCCCTGTGACCAGCAGGCGGGGGCCGGGAGTCGAACCCGACGAGATGGCCGATCCGGATTCGCGCAGCGGCTGGTTGGCGCGCCAGAACGGGCCGACGAGCGCGGGCTCGGTGCCGCCGGCGGCGACGGCGTCGCGTGCGCTGCGCAGCTGCACCAGGGTCGCCAGTCCCAGGATGTCGGCCAACAGGATGCCTTCATGCTTTCGCGGCCCGGTTGCCTTGCCCACGGCCACGAGGAAGTCCAGGCCCGACTGCAACTCCCGCGGGGCGAGGTCCACTTCCAGGGCGAACGCGTGGAGATGCCGTATGGCCGCGGCCATGACCTCCCGGAGTCGAGGGTCGCCGGTTCCCGCGTTGGCGCGAAGAACCGCGGCGAGCAGTTCCTGCGGGTCTGACGGCGAAAGGGCTCTGTCCGACATCACGTGTCTCCTTCTCTCGGCGACGGCAACGACGCCGAAGGCAATATGCAGGGCAATAAAGGGCAATCGATTGCCTTCAGACTAAGGCAGTTCTGCGCCTGCGTCAAATCGCGGTCGTCTCGTGCGACCGGGGCTTGTCCAGAACCCGGTTGCGCGATCCGGATAGATCGGGCAAAATGAAGGCAATCGTTTGCCTTCAATTCCAAGATGCCCGCTCTCGCTCCCCAGGTCACGATCGACGACATCGCCCGAGCCGCGGGAGTGCATCCAGGCACGGTCTCGAGGGCGCTGCGAGGGGTCACCGGCAAGGTCTCGCCGGAGAAGCGCGCCGAAATCGAGCGCATCGCCAACGAGTTGGGCTATCAGCCGAACTTTCTCGCCGCATCCCTGCGAACCAAGCAGACGAACATGGCGGCCATCGTCGTCCCCGACCTGGCCAATCCGCTGTTCGGGCCGATCGTCCAAGGCCTGGAGAACGCGCTGCGCGACCAGCAGATGCTCTGCCTCGTGGTTCAGACGCCTGCCGATCCGTCAAAGCGACGCGAGCTGGTGGCTGCGCTCGCAAACCGGCACGTGAGCGGCCTGCTCATCCTCTCGGCCGAGAGCGACGACCCGATGCTGGAGGTCGCCAAGCTTCGCAACCTGCCTACCGTGCTCGTCAACCGCGGCACCGGCGATCGCCAGTTCTCCAGTGTCGTCAGTGACGACGCCGAAAGCGTGCGACTGGTGCTCGAGCACCTTCACGACCTGGGACATCGCTCGATCGGTCACGTCGCCGGACCGAGCACGTCATCGACCGGGCGGGCACGTCGCGACGCCTTCATCCGGATGACTCGCGACATGGGACTGAAGAACTGCCCGGTCGTGGAGGCGTCGTCCTTCACTCGGCCGGCAGGTCGGGAGGCCGCGGGCAAGCTGCTGAAGGGCTCCAGGCGTCCCGGCGCGGTCTTCGCGGCGAACGACCTGATCGCCCTGGGCGTGCTCGACCAGGCGAGGGCCATGGGCCTCTCGGTGCCGCATGACTTGTCCCTGGTCGGACACAATGACATGCCGCTCGTCGACCTCATCGACCCGCCGTTGACGACGGTGCACGTCGCCGTGGACCAGATGAGCGCGCAGGCGGCCTCGCTCTTTCTCGAGCACGTGTCGCGTCCGAATCAGGCGCCGTCCACGAGAGTGTTGATGCCTGAACTCGTTGTTCGAGCGTCGACGGCTGCCCGTTCCGTTCGCTGACATGGCCCCGCAACCCGACAGGGCTGTGGCGGTTGGCTCGCTTCACCCGGTGGCGCTCATTCGGGCTTGTCTCCTTGCTGCTTCTGTCGTCGTGGCCTCGATGGCGATGGCCGCGACGGCGCCCGGGGCCATGGCGACACCGAACGCCAAGCCGCTGTCGGGTTTCACCTACAACGCATGGAATCCGCAGGACGGCGCGCCCGGCGACGTCTGGGCATTGGCGTTGGGGCTTGACGGCACCTTGTGGCTGGGCTCGGGGCAAGGCCTGGTCCGTTTCGATGGCGTCCGGTTCGAGCGCTATCGGACCAGGCAAGGAACCCGCTTGCCGGCGCTGAACATCAACTCGCTCGCGATCAGGCCGGGGGGTGAGATCTGGCTGGGTGCCCACGAGGGCGGCGCGGTCCGCCTGCGCGACGGCGTGGTCACGCGCTATGGCGTGGAGGACGGCGTTCCCGGCGGGACAATCCTGCGCTTCGCGTCAGCCTCGGGGGCGCTGTGGGCCGCGACGGCGACCGGGCTGGCCCGATTCGACGAGCAGCGCTGGAGTCGCATCGGATCCGATTGGGGCTTTCCGCAGACCGCTACCTACTACGCGTTTGCCGACCGCGCCGGCGTTCTCTGGGCATCCACGGCCGAAGGCCTGTACTACTTGCTGCCCGGTGAGCGTCGATTCCACGACTCCGGCGTGCGCGTCGCCCCCTACGCCATCCTTGCGCAGGATCGCTCAGGGCGGATCTGGCTGTCCGACGGCATGTGCGGTACGCGGCCCCTGCCGGAACTCCTCAAGGGCGAAGCGCCTGTTGCCTGCGAGAGCCACGGCAGCGTGCAGCATCGCGCCTGGCAGATGTTGTTTGCCTCCGACGGCAGCCTCTGGCTGACCGAATTGGGCCGGGGCGTGGCGCGGGTCCCGCGTCCGGAGCAAGTGGCCGTGGGCCAGTCGGTCGACGCGAGCACGGGACTGGAGCTGTTCACCCACGAAGACGGCCTCGCCTCGGCGGTCACCGTTCCCTTGCTTCAGGGCGCCGACGGAGAGGTCTGGGTGGGCACGAACCTGGGACTGTCGAGCTTTCGACGCCGGCGCCTCCAGGAAGTCCCTGGCCTGGCTTCTTCCCCGTTGAGCGGCTTCGCGGTCGTCCGCGAAGGATCGGGCGTGCTGGTGTCGAACAAGGAACGGGTGCTGGAGGTGGATCCACCAAGCCCGCCGGTCGCTGTGCCGCCATCGACGCCTTTCTTCGATCCGCAAGCCGCCGTGCGCTCCGCGGATGGCGCTCTCTGGTACGTCGAGCGCGACCTGCTGTGGCGGATTCGGGACGGCGAGCGAAGCAGATGGCGGCTCCCCGCGAAGGGCTTGTGGACGAACGCCGTGGACGCGATTGCGCCGGACGACAAGGATGGCGTCTGGCTGTCCGTGCACGACAACGGCGTCTTCCACGCCCGCCCCGGGACTCTGACCCGGGAGAACCGGCTGGAGTCCGAGGGCGGTTGGCCGTCGGCGATCATGGCCGGCCACGACGGCGATGTCTGGTTCGGTTTCGACGGAGAGCTGCTCGGCCTTGCAGCCGACGGCAAGCGGTCGCGCTACAGCGCACTGGACGGGCTTGCCGTCGGTCGGGTGACCGCGATGCTGATGAGTCGACACGGCCTGGTTGTCGCGGGGCAGGACGGCGTGGCGCTGCTGCGCAATGGCCATTTCGTCACCGTCGCGGCGCAGCGCGACGATGTGTTCGGATATGTCTCCGGCATCGTCGAATCGGACTCGGGCGACCTCTGGCTGAATGGCGGACGCGGCGTCGTCCAGATCGCCGCAGGTGATGTGCTGCGAGTTTTCACCCCTGACGCTCCCCTGAACTACCGACTCCTTGACGCGCTGGACGGCCTGCCCGGTATCGCGTTGCAGGACCGGGCGTCGCCAACGGCGCTGCGAGACGCGCGTGGACGGCTTTGGTTCGCTGCAAACCAGGGCGTGGCCTGGCTGGATCCCTCCGAGGTTTCGAGGAGTGCACGTCATCCGCCTGTCGAGGTCTACGAAGTGCGCACGGGCGACGAGAGCTTCGAGCCGGTGCCCGGATTGACGCTGCCAAAGGGCGTTCGCGCCGTGAGTGTGCGCTATGGCGCGCTGACCCTGGACAGGGCCACGAAGATTCGCTTTCGCGTCCGGCTGGACGAGGTCGACAAGGACTGGCGCGAAGTCGGCTATCAGCGGGAGGTGAACTACGCCAACCTCGCCCCCGGTGACTACCACTTCAGGGTACGGGCAGCCAACGCAGACGGATCGTGGAGCGACAGCGGCGCGTCGATCGCCTTTTCCATCCCGCCGACGCTCGTGCAGACGCGGGCGTTCTTCTGGACCTGCGTCGTGCTGCTGTGCGTGCTCGCCTTGCTGCTGCACCGCTTGCGCATGCGGGTGCTGTCGAATCGCCTGCAGTTGCGCCTGGAGGAGCGCCACGCCGAACGCGAGCGCATCGCCCGAGACCTTCACGACACGCTGCTCCAGGGATTCCAGGGGCTCGTGCTGACCTTCCATCTATGCGCCATGCGTCTGGAGGAAGGGGCGCTGCGCCGGCAACTGGCGCAGGCTCTGGACAGCGCCGAGGCCACGTTGGTCGAAGGGCGGGAGCGTGTGCACCTGCTGCGCCGCGTGGCGGGTCGCGGCGAATCCATCGTCGTGCTGCTCGGCGAGCTCGGGCGCGAGATCATCCAGCCGCCGACCGAATTCAGGATCGTCGTCACCGGCGAGGAGCGCGCGCTCTGCGATGCCGTGATCGACGAGCTGCAACTGATCGCTCGCGAGGCGCTGGCCAATGCGCAGAGGCACGCGCAGGCCCGCCTTGTCGAGATCAAGCTGGACTTTGGCTCGGACGCCTTGCGCCTGAGCATTCGCGACGACGGCACCGGCATGGAAAGCCTGATTCGCGAGCGGATGGGGCGCGATGGGCGCCTCGGCCTGCGCGGCATGTCCGAGCGGGCCGGCCAGCTCGGCGGCACGCTGAACATCCATCCGTGGGCAGGCTGCGGAACGGAAGTGTCCTTGCACGTGCCGGCAGCCAGCGCTTACCGCCGGCCCTCGGCGGAGCGGTCGCCGCCGGGTTGGCGCCTGTGGTGGCGCAGGTGGATGGGCTGAGGCCTTGTCGACGTTCCGCCGGTCGTTGCCAGCCGTGCGCTGATCTTGTGGGCTAAGCAAGGACAGGCCGGATGACAGAGGCGCGTGTGCGATCTGTCGCGGATGCTCGAGTCTCCCGCCCATCGGTGGCGCTCCCAACCTTCAATCGAGCGAGACATGGCCGCCTTCGACTTTCTCCTCCAGCCCGACAATTGCGCCCTGGTACTGATCGATCAACAAGCCGGCCTGGCGTTCGGAGTCGAATCGATCGACCGCCAGGTGCTCCTGAACAACACGATCGCATTGGTGCAGACGGCGCGCGCCTTCGACCTGCCGATCGTGATCAGTACGTCCGCGACCAAGGTCTACAGCGGGCCGCTCCTGCCGGGCATCCGCGAGCTCCTGCCCGAACACACAGTCTTCGATCGGCGAAACATGAATGTCTGGGAAGACGACGTCGTGCGTGGAGCGATCGAGGCGACGGGCCGCAAGAAGCTGCTCTTCTCCGGGATGCTGACCGAGTCCTGCGTCACGCTCCCCGTCCTTTGCGCGCAGGCCGCGGGGCATGAGTCCTTCGTGGTCGCCGATGCTTGTGGCGGATTGACGAAGACCGGCCACGAAATGGCGCTGTGGCGCATGCAGGCGCACGGTGCGCAGGTGACCAGCTGGGCGCAGGTGCTGCTCGAGCTTCAGCGTGACTGGACTCGCCACGCCACCTACGCGGCGGCCCGGTCCGTCATCGAGCACAACGGCGGCGGCTACGGCATCGGGCTGCGGTACGCCAGCGACATGTTGTCGAAATGATCTCTCGTCCGGGAAAGCGGAACACGTCATGAACGACGCGCGCGTGCCGCGGGCGCTCATCGTGGGCGGCTCGCTGGGAGGCTTGTTCGCTGCGACGACCCTGAGGGCAATCGGTTGGGATGTCCAGGTCTTCGAACGTTCGATCGGCGCCCTCGACAGCCGGGGCGGCGGCATCGTCCTTCAACCCGATGTGTTGGCCGCGTTCCGGTTCGCGGGGATCGAGCGTGCAGGGGCGTTGGGCGTGCGCTCGGGCGATCGCATCTATCTCGATGCGTCGGACGACGTCATCGACAGAGCCTTCATGCCGCAGACGCAGACCTCCTGGAACATGATCCATGGTCTGTTGTCGCGCGCATTGCCGCCTGAAATCGTCCATCGCGGCGAGACGTTGGTCGGGTTCGACCAGGAGGAGACTGGCGTCCGTGCGCATTTTGCGAGTGGACGAATCGAACGGGGAGACCTCCTGATCGGCGCGGACGGCCCGAGGTCCACGGTGCGCGAACTCCTGTCGCCCGGTGAATTGCCTCGCTATGCAGGGTACGTCGCGTGGCGCGGGCTGGCGCCCGAGCACCTCGTTTCCGATCGCGCCAAGGCGAAGCTGGAAGGGACTTTCTCCTTTCAGCAGGGCGAGGATTTCCTGTTGCTGGCCTATCTGGTCCCGGGAGAAGACGAATCCACCGTCCCGGGCCATCGGCGCTGGAACTGGGTCTGGTACCGGAGATCGGACGAGGGAGCGGACCTCGACGAGGCCATGACGGATGCCCATGGGCGGCGACGCCCGTTCTCCGTTCCGCCCGGGTCGATGGCCGCGCGATCCGCGCAAGCGCTTCGCGAGGCGGCGAGCAGGCTTCTTGCGCCCTCGTTCGCGGACCTCGTCGACGCGACGCAGGAGCCGTTCGTCCAGGCCATCCTGGACCTGGACGTCTCCAGGATGGTCTTCGACCGCGTCGTGCTCGTCGGAGACGCCGCGTTCATCGCGCGACCCCACACGGCCGGGAGTACCGCGAAGGCGGCTGCGAATGCAGTCGCGCTTGCGCAGGCCCTGGCATCTTCGTCGAGCATCGACGCATCGCTGGGCGAATGGGGGCGGCAGCAGGTACAGCTCGGTCGGGACATGACCGCGCGAGGCAGGGCCATGGGCGATCGAATCATGGGCATCTTCCATGCCGCGCGGCGTCATCGGACCACGGCAACCACCAAGACGGACGATTTGCCATGACCATGCGCCTCGTTCGCCCGGGAGGCGGCCGGCGCGCGATCCGGCTGGGCCTGGTCGTCTTCCTGCCCGGCGTCCTGGTGGCGTACGCGGCGACCTGGCGTCCCGCCATCGAACCCGTGGCGCGGCCGCTCCCGTCCGCTTTCGCCGCGGAGCAGGTCGAGCGTGGATCGGCGCTGGCCTCGCTGGGCAGTTGTGCCGTGTGCCACACCTCCGAACAGGGAGCGACGTTCGCGGGGAGCCGCGCGTTGCCGACTCCTTTCGGGACGATCTACACCACCAACATCACGCCGGACGTCAGGACGGGAATCGGGGCCTGGTCCCGCGAAGCATTTCGCCGGGCGATGAAGGCAGGGGTCTCGCGCGACGGGCACCACCTCTACCCCGCATTGCCCTACGTCCACTTCACCCACGCCACGGATGAGGACCTGGACGCGCTCTACGCGTACTTCATGACCCGACAGGCGACCGAAGCCGTCGCACCCGCGAATCGCCTGATCCCACCGCTCGGCTTCCGTCCGCTGCTGGCGGGCTGGAAGCTCCTGTTTCTGCGCCAGACGCCATTCGAGCCGGACTCCACCCGGAGCGCAGCGTGGAATCGCGGCGCCTACCTCGTCGAAGGACTGGGCCACTGCGCCGCGTGTCATTCGCCGCTCGACCTGATCGGTGGCGAAAAGCGCGGAATGGCATTCGCAGGGGGTGAGGCCGAGGGTTGGAAGGCGCCGCCGCTCGATGCGACCAATCCCCGGGCCGGCACCTGGTCGGTGAACGCGCTTCACGACTATCTTCGGGACGGCATCGAGCCGCATCACAGCGTGGCCGCAGGCCCCATGGGCCCGGTCACGCACGAGCTCTCGCAGGTGCCCGACGCGGACGTTTCCGCCATGGCCGTGTACGTCGCGTCGCTGATGAATCCGTCGAAAGGCGCTGAGCACGCCGTCGATGCCGTCGATCGAGCCGTACCGGCTGCGGGGGCTCGACCACAAGGGGCTGCGATTTTCGCCGGTGCGTGCGCCGGCTGCCACGAGCCGGGTGCCCCCATGGAGCGTGAAGGGCGGCCGCTGCTGTCGACCGCGACGACCGTGCTTGCGAGCAGCCCCGACAACGCGCTGCAGGCGATGTTCTCGGGCATTCGCTCGCCCGAAGACGGACAGACTCCTTACATGCCTTCTTTCCGTGACACCCTGACCGACGATCAAGCGGCGCAGCTCGCCGCGTACATCAGGCTGAGGTTCACCAACCTTCCTGAATGGAACGATCTCCGGGCTGCTGCATCGCGCGTCAGGGCGGAGGACAACTAGCCATGGCAATCAAGCTTCACGTCAACGGACAGGATCGAATCGTGCGGAGCGACCCGTCGACCCCGCTCCTGTACGTCCTGCGCAACGACCTCGAACTCAACGGCGCGAAGTATGGCTGCGGCCTCGGCCAGTGCGGGGCCTGCACGGTGCAGGTCGACGGGAACGCGGCGTTCTCGTGCCTGACGCCCATCGCGCTGCTGGAGGGCAAGTCCATCCGGACGGTCGAAGGACTGGGGACGGCAACGCACCCCGGAGTCCTTCAAAGGGCGTTCGAGCTGGAACAGGCGGCGCAATGCGGCTATTGCATCGCGGGCATGATCATGCGGGCCCAGGCCCTGCTGGATCGGGAGCCGGATCCGAGCGATGCGGAAATCCGCGCGCACATGCAGCCCAACCTTTGCCGGTGCGGCACTCACATGCGCATCCTGCGGGCCATTCGGCGCGCGTCCGGGATGCTGAAGGCGATGCCCGCGAGCAGGAAGGGAGCGACCGATGAGCGACACGGGTGAGGTGCTGTTGCGGCGCCGAGCGTTTCTCGCCGCGGGCGCGCTGGTCGTCAATTTTTCCCTGCGCGGCAACGCGTGGGCGCAACTGTCCGGCGGCGGCGAGGGGAGCGGCGGGGCGGCGGTCGTCGATCCGAAACTCATCGGCGACCTGAAGGCCAGCCCCCTTCTCGACTCCTGGATCCGGATCGACGGCACCGGCCATGTCACCGTCTTCACGGGCAAGGTTGAACTGGGGCAGGGCATCCGGACCGCGTTGATCCAGGTCGCCGCGGAGGAACTGGACATCGCGCCCGGAACGATCGAGCTGGTGACGGCCGATACGGCCCGTACGCCCGACGAAGGGCTGACGGCCGGCAGCCACTCGATGCAGGACAGCGGCCGGGCCATCCAGAACGCGGGGGCCAACGTGTTGGCGCTCCTGAAGCGAGAGGCCGCTCGGCGCTGGGGCGTCGCAGCAGACTCGTTGAGCACGAACGGCCAGGGCGAGATCCTGTCAGGCGACGCGCGCAAGCTGTCCTATGGTTCGCTCGCCGAGGCGCTTTCGCTCCACGTCGATGCGGTACCGGATGTGCCGTTGCGCGATCCCCGAACCTATCGGACGATGGGCCGGTCGCTGCCGCGTGTCGACATTCTTGCGAAGCTGACAGGGGGCGCGTCCTACGTTCAGGACATGCGACTGCCGGGCATGCTGCACGCGCGAGTGATTCGCGGCCCCAGCTACGGCACTCGCCTGACGACCATCGACATCGAAGCGGCCGCCAGGCTGCCGGGCGTCGTGAAGGTCGTCCGGTCCGGCCAATTCCTCGCGGTGGTCGCGGAGCAGGAATGGACGGCAATCGCTGCGATGCGCAAGATCCAGGCCTCGAACTTCTCGCGAACCGCGGCGCCCATTCCATCGGGAACGTCCCGCGAGATCATGAAGGCCCTGCCGACGCGGGAAATCGTCATCCTCGACACGACCGACGCCGTCGCGCCCGCCGTCGCATCGGTGAAGGCGAGCTACAGCCGGCCGTGGCTCCATCATGGCTCGATCGGCCCGTCCTGTGCCGTCGCGAAATATCAGGACGGCGTCATGACCGTCTGGAGCCATTCCCAGGGCATCTTCGACGTGCGCCGCGTCGTCGCCGATCTTTGCGAGCTGCCCATCGAGCAGGTCCACGGCATCCATGCGCCCGGCTCGGGCTGCTACGGCCAGAACGGCGCGGACGACGTGGCCGCCGACGCGGCCCTGGTGGCCAAGGCGATGCCGGGTCGTCCCATTCGCCTGCAATGGATGCGCGAGCAGGAACAGGGCTGGGAACCATTGGGGCCCGGCATGGTGACCGAAGTCGAGGCGTCCCTCGACGCGAACCATCGCATCGTCGCCTGGCACTACGAGGTCTGGAGCAACCCCCACAACAATCGGCCCGTCGGCGCGGGTGGCGTGATCGCCGGCGGCGAAGTCGTGCCGCCGCATCCCGTGCCGGAAGGAAAACCCATCCCGATGCCGGAGGGAGACGGCAGCCGGAATTCGAACCCGCTCTACGTGCTGCCGAACATGCACGTCCTCTATCACTTCGCGAAGGACATGCCGGTCCGGGTCTCCGCCCTGCGGTCGCTCGGGGCCCACCTGAACGTGTTCTCGATCGAAAGCATGTTCGACGAGTTGGCGAAGAGCGCCGGCGTGGATCCGCTTGCGATGCGGTTGTCGCACATGCAGGACGAACGCGCACGCGCGGTCATGCAGGCCGCAGCCGACCGCTTTGGCTGGGCCCACCGCCGAAAAGGCGATGGCTACCGGGGCTGCGGGATGGGGTTCGCCCGCTACAAGAACATCGGTGCGTACTGCGCGGTCGTGCTCGAGGTCGAGGTGGACGCGGATGCCGGCCGGATTCGCGTGCACCGTGTCGTCGCTGCCGTCGACAGCGGTACCGTGGTGAGCCCGGACGGAATCCGCAACCAGATCGAGGGCGCGGTACTGCAGTCGCTCAGCTGGACGATGGCGGAGCAGGCGCGCTTCGACGCGCTCCACCGCCGCAGCTTCGACTGGAGCGCCTATCCGATCCATCGATTCGAGGATGTGCCCGGCAGCGTCGAAGTCCACATCGTCGAGCGTCCCGGATTGCCCTTTCTTGGCACCGCTGAGGCGGGCCAGGGGCCCGCCGCTGCGGCGCTGGCGAACGCGTTCGCGGACGCGACAGGGTGTCGTTTGCGCGACATGCCGTTGTCGGCCGGGAAGGTCCGAGCCGTCCTGGCCGCGCGGGATCGCGCTTGATGCAGCCCCATGTATCCGGCGGAGCGTGATTCGCGCGGCCATCTACCACCATTTGTGTATCCGTCAGCGTGGTGATGTCGCTACAGTGCGGGCATATTCTCCAGACAAACGGCCTTCGCCGTGGGCACGCCGCCGCGCGGCGGCTCTCGATCCCGGAACATGAACGCACCTATCCGACTCTTGATCGTCGACGACCATGCCGTCGTGCGAGCAGGCATTGCCGGCCTCATCGACGCCGAACAGGACATGGAGGTCGTGGCGCAAGCCAAGGACGGCCGCAGCGCTGTCGAGGCCTTCATCGATCACCAGCCGGACGTCACCTTGATGGATCTCCAGATGACCGGCATGGACGGCATGGAGGCCATCGCACGGATCCGCGCGTTGGCGCCCGAAGCTCGCATCGTCGTGCTCACCACGTACAGCGGGGACATGCAGGCCGTGCGCGCGCTGCGTGCCGGGGCCTGTGGTTACCTGCTGAAGACCATGATCCGCGCCGACATGATTCGTGCCATTCGCATCGCGCACGCGGGTCAGGTCTTCATCCCGCCCGCGCTTGCGGCGGCGATCGGTGCGCACGCGAGCGAGCAGCAGCTGACGGCGCGCGAGGTCGAGGTGCTGCGAATGGTCGCCAACAGCGGCCGCAACAAGCTCGTGGCCGCCGAGATGGGGCTGTCGGAGGGCACGGTGAAAGTGCACATGAAGAACATCCTCGCCAAGCTTGACGCATCGGACCGCGTGCAGGCGGTGATGATCGCATTGCGCCGAGGCATCATCGACCTCGAGCCTTGAAGCGGGTGCGGCGCAGCAGTCACCACTGCATTGTTTCGGCCTTGAATGCGCAGGCCCCGTCCAGATCCTGGCCGGGGCCTTGTACCTCGGGCCGTGCGTCAGGCCTTGAAGAAGGCCAGCAGGTCCGGATTGATGATCTCGGGCGCCGTCGCGCACATGCCGTGCGGCAGGCCCGGATAGATCTTCAGCTGCGAGCCCTTGATGAGCTTGGCGGAGAGCAGGGCGGAGTCGGCGATCGGCACGATCTGGTCGTCGTCGCCGTGCATGACCAGCGTGGGCACGTCGATCTTCTTGAGGCCCTCGGTGAAGTCGGTTTCCGAGAACGCCTTGACGCCCTCGTAGTGCGCCTGCACCGAGCCCATCATGCCCTGCAGCCACCAGTGCTCGCGGATGCCTTCGGAGATCTTGGCGTTCGGCCGGTTGTAGCCATAGAACGGCAGGGTCAGGTCCTTGTAGAACTGCGGCCGGTTGTTGGCGACGCCGGCGCGGATGCCGTCGAAGACGTCCATCGGCAGGCCGCCCGGATTGCTCGCGGTCTTGACCATGAGGGGCGGCACGGCACCGATCAGCACCGCCTTGGCCACGCGCTTGCTGCCGTGGCGGGCGATGTAGTGCGCGACTTCGCCTCCGCCCGTGGAGTGCCCGACGTGGATGGCGTTCTTCAGGTCCAGATGTTCGGTGACCGCGGCAAGGTCGTCCGCATAGTGATCCATGTCGTGGCCCGTCGCCACCTGGCTCGAGCGGCCGTGGCCGCGGCGGTCGTGGGCGATGACGCGATAGCCGTGCTGCAGGAAATACAGCATCTGGCCGTCCCAGTCATCGGCGCTCAGGGGCCAGCCGTGCGAGAAGACGACGGGTTGCGCGGACCTGGCGCCCCAGTCTTTGTAGAAGATCTGGACGCCGTCCTTGGTGGTGACGAAACTCATGGCTTGATTTCCTTGCATTGCAGGGGCTGGGGTCGATGAAGTGGCGGCGAGCACCGAGCCGGGCAACGCCACGGCGGCGGCCAGACCGGCGCCGCCCAGCAGGAGCTGTCGGCGAGTGAGCTCGGCCAGCGCGGTATGGGAGGAAGAGGGCATCGTTGTGCTCCATGTGATGTCGAGGACTCGTGGACTTGTCGCCATGTCGGCCCTGTTTGACCGACACCAGGGATTCTGGCGACGCGAGCCCTGCGTGGCGCCTGCAAGGCGCCGGGGCGGTTGCCTGTACCGAGGGCGCATCCCCGCCCTGGCGTGCAGCGGGTGGAGAAGTAGATCCAAGGGCCGAGGCCGTTCGAATCCGGCCGTGACCCCGGACACGTCTTGATCAGCTAGCGCGCGAGCCAGCGCGAGATGAGCCGCGTATAGCGGGGCATGATCACGTAGGTGAGGAGCGCCACCGAGGCCGTCGACACCAGCAGGTTCGCGCCGACGCGGCCCCAGGGCCAGGGAGCCCCGGAAAACAGCGGCGATATCAGCAGGCCCAGCACGGTGGTGAGAGGGTAGATGACCGACAGCGTCGCCAACGCCTGTTTGGCGCGCCGCGGTGCCGGCATGGCGGCCGGTGGATCGAACCAGAATTCCAGGCCCGTGACCGTGCGCACGTCTTCGAGCCCGGCCAGCAGCGGCTCCACTTCTCGAAGCAGCGCCGCGCGCGCCTCGGACCGGAACCAATCGTCCGCATGGGACAGCGTGTCGAAGTGGATCGTCACCGTGTAGGCGGCAGAGCCGCCGGCCGGCCGCAGGACGTGGGTGCCGCGGTGTCCCGGAAAGCGCGCGGCGATCGGGATGATGCGATGCAGCCAGGCTTCGTAGGCGTCCACGTGGTCTGCCTGGACCTGCTGCCGGATGACCGCCGTCACCATGTCCGGTCTCGGAAGCTCGCGCATTTCGACGGCCCCCAGTCCGGCGTGGCGCAATTCCGGCTGGCGGGCGTCGGTTGCCGAGTCATGGCGATGCGGATCCGAGGGGTTCATGTGCGCCGATGGCTTTCTGTTCTTTGGTAGGCAGGCGAGCCCTGAGATCCGCCGCCCGCGTGCTGTCGCCAGCGACGCCGATCGCCGGCCATGCGCGGCCTCAACGCAACAGCGCGTCGAACTGGTCGACCACCGCGGCCCAATCCGCGTCGGCGGCGACCCCGTCGCACAGGAACTCCGCCTGCGCAGTTGTCCAGAACGGGGCCTCGTACAAGGCCAGCATGCCCGGCAACGGGCGATGGGCCATGATGAAGCGGTCAATGTCTGCCGGCTCGCAGGGCAGGCCGAGCTGGCGGAACAGTGCTTCGAGGGTATGGGCGGAGGTATCCACGAAAACTCCGATCAGGACCTTCGCGCACGCAGGTCGTTCCACGCGACGAGCACGAAGGCGCCGGCGAGGCCGAGGTGCTCGAAGAAGGCGTTGGTCGCGCCGAAGCGCTCGGCTCCCGTCATGTCCCAGAATCGATTGGCCACGAAGGTGGCCATCAGCGTGAACACCGCAAGCGCCAGTGCGCCGACCCAGCGCGCCCGGCCCGCGAGGATCATCGCCGGGGCGAGCAGCTCGAGCGCGATGGTCGCCAGTGCCGCCGGCATTGCCGGCTCGATGCCGAAGTGGTGCATTTCACCAAGCGCGCCGTTGAAGTCCAGCGCCTTGACGATGCCGCCTTCGAGGTAGGCCGAACACAGGGCGAGAAGCGCGAGCGCCTCGATCCAGTGAAACCGCGCCTCGTCTCTTCCGGCCTCGAGGGGAGTGTGCTGGCCCGCCATCACACTGCCCAGCACGCGCATCCGAGCGCGCCCCAGAACGATTTCAGGTCGCCCGTCGGAATGCGGCTCGCCCAGGCTCCGGCGTGTTCGTGGCCGTGCACGTTGCAGGCACTCGCACAGGCACAAGCGGCGGCAGCGCTCGCCCGCGCGAGCGGGGCGCCCCGCTGGTCGCCCCAGGCGCCGTAACCACCGAAGCGGCGCACGGGCGACCAGTCGGGCAGTGCCGCGGGAGGTGTCGTCTCGTCATTTGCCGCGAACTCGCCGGCACCCCAGACCACCTTGCCGCCGACCACCGTCAACAGCGCCGAGGTGTCGGCGATCTCCGATTCGGCGCAGGCGAAGTAGTCGCGGTCGGGCACCACCAGGTCGGCGAGCTGCCCGACCTCGATGCGGCCCTTCTTGCCTTCCTCGTCGGAGAACCAGGTGACGTTCTCGGTCCACATCCGCAGCGCCGCCTCGCGATCGAGGCAGTTTCGCTGCGGGTAGAGCTGCATGCCGCCGACGGTCCTGCCCGTGACCAACCAGGACAGCGAGACCCACGGGTTGTAGGACGCCACCCGCGTCGCGTCGGTGCCCGCCGAGACCTTCAGCCCCCGCTCGAGCATCTTGCGCACCGGCGGCGTCGCTTCCGCAGCACCGTGGCCGTAGCGCTCGACGAAATATTCCCCCTGGTAGGCCATGCGGTGCTGCACGGCCACCCCGCCGCCGAGAGCGGCGATGCGGTCCATCGACCGCTCGGAGATCGTCTCGGCATGGTCGAAGAACCAGTGCAGCCCTTCCAGCGGGATGTCCTGATTGACGCGCTCGAACACGTCCAGCGCGCGGCTGATGGTCTCGTCGTAAGTGGCGTGCATGCGCCAGGGCCAGCGGTTCTGCGCGAGGATGCGCACGACCGCATCGAGGTCGGGCTCCATCGATTCCGGCATGTCCGGGCGGGGCACGCGGAAGTCCTCGAAGTCGGCCGCGGAGAAGACCAGCATCTCGCCCGCGCCGTTGTGCCGGAAGTAGTCGTCGCCCTGCTTGTACTTCGACTGTGCGGTCCAGCGAAGGAAGTCGTCCTTCTCCTGCTTCGGCTTCTGCGTGAACAGGTTGTAGGCGAGCCGGATCGTGAGCTGTCCTGCCTTGGCGAGCTGCTCGATGACCTCGTAGTCCTCGGGATAGTTCTGGAAGCCTCCCCCGGCGTCGATCGCGCCCGTGACGCCGAGCCGGTTGAGCTCGCGCATGAACAGGCGCGTGGAGTTGGCCTGGTATTCGGGCGGGAGCTTGGGGCCGCGCGCGAGCGTCGCATAGAGGATGCTCGCGTTGGGCTTGGCCAACAGCATCCCCGTGGGGTTGCCCGCGGCGTCGCGCACGATCTCGCCGCCGGGAGGCTCGGGTGTCTCCCGGGTGTAGCCCACGGCGCGCAGCGCCGCCGCATTGAGCAGCGCGCGGTCGTACAGATGCAGGATGAACACGGGCGTGTCGGGCGCGACGGCGTTCAGCTCCTGGATCGTCGGCAGCCGCTTCTCGGCGAACTGGTGCTCGGTGAAGCCGCCCACCACGCGCACCCATTGCGGCGTGGGCGTGACGGCGACCTGGCGCTTGAGCATGGCCATCGCGTCAGCGAGGCTCTTCACGCCGTCCCAGCGCAGCTCCATGTTGAAGTTGAGGCCACCGCGGATGATGTGCATGTGGTTGTCGATCAGGCCGGGGAGAACGCGCCGGCCCTTCAGGTCGATGACCCTCGTCGCCGGCCCGACCAGCGCCATCGCGTCGCGCTCGTCACCGACCAAAACGAAGCGACCGCCCCGGATGGCGACCGCACTGGCGGTCGGCTGGGCCCGGTTTTGCGTGTGGAACAGCCCGTGGTGCAGGACGAGCTCGGCGGGCATGATCATGTCAGGCATGGTCGCGGCTTTCGTGGATGGATTCGGCAACGCCGGGTTGGGAGCTCTTGGGCAACTCACCGAACATGTGTGGCCCGACCTGATGGGTCAGCCAGGAGACGTTCGCCGGTTTGAACAGCACGGTCTTGACGAGCGGCGGGAGCTGCTCGCCGATCAGGATGCCGAGAAGCCCGACCAATGCGATCACCGGCGGCGCGGGCGAGCGGACGTTGAACAGCGCGTAGATCACGCCAACCAGCAGGCCGACGGCGAGGGACACCAGGTACGGTTTCATGGGAGTTCCTTGTCAGGGGAAGCGCGGCGGCGCGCAAGCCCGCAAGCCCGGCGCCGCCGCCGTCCGTGTCAGCCTTCGTGGGCGCCGAACATGGTCTTGGCGTAGGTGATGCCCAGGCCGTAGCCGCCGCCGAACTTCTTGGCGATACCGGTCGTGAGGTCGTAGGTGTCGGTGCGCGCCCAGTCGCGCTGCAGCTCCAGCAGGTATTGCACCGACGTCATCGGACGCACGCCTGCCTGAACCATGCGGTCCATCGCGCGATCATGGGCCTCGGCCGACACATCGCCGCAGGCGTCCGCAATCACGTAGGCCTCATAGCCCTGGTCGAGCGCCGACAGCGCGGGGCCGACGATGCACACCGAAGTCCACAGGCCGCAGAAGACGAGGCGCGACTTGCCCAGGCGGTTGACCTCCTGGATGACGGCGGCGTCTTCCCAGGTGTTCATCGAAGTACGGTCCAGCAACTTCTTGTTCCCGAACGGCTCGGTGACCTCGGAGAACATCGGGCCGGAGAAGCTCTTTTCGGCGACGGTGGTGAGGATGGTCGGCACCTTGAAGCCGGCCGCGGCGCTCGCGACGAGCGCTGCGTTGTTGCGCAGCAGGACGGCATCGATCGACTTGGTCGCGAAGGCCATCTGCGACTGGAAGTCGATCATGATCAGGGCGTGGTCGCTGGGCGAGAGAAGGCTCTTGCCGGGCGTGGGAGTGGCGGTTTGAGGCATGTCGGGCTCCTTGAGGCCTTGTGAAATTGCGTGGTGCGCGGAATGCGGACCCGGCACCATGCTCGGTGTTGGGAGCCCGTACGCCTACTCGCGGGAGATCAAGCGGGGATAGGTCGAAATGCCGACCCGGATCGGGCATCAAGTCAGGCAAACGCGAAGTCGCGCGCAGGTTCGGCGCGCGGCGCGGCCAGGGGGGCATGGCGGCGCGGCGTTGCAGCCGCGTCGTCGAGGGTCGGCTCGGGCAGGAGCCCGCGCGCGACCGCGATGCTGGCGGCTTCCGTGCGCGAACTGGCCTCGAGCTTGGTCAGGATTGCGCAGACATGCGCCTTCACGGTGCCGACCGCGATATCGAGGAGGTTGGCGATCGTCTTGTTGCAGCGGCCCTGCGCGAGCAGCTGCAAGACGTCGCGCTCGCGCGACGTGAGGGATTCCGTCGTCAGGCCGTTGGCCACCTCTTGGGCTGCCGCCTGGCACAGGAATCGGCGCCCTCGGGAAGCCGCGCGTACGGCGCTCTCGAGCTCGCCCGGCCTGCAACTGGCGGCCACGTAACCCAGAACGCCGCGCGCGATGGCTTCTTGTATCTCGAATCCGCGCGGCTTGCGTGCCACCACCACCACTCGAACACCTGCGCCGCGTGCGCAATCGGCGGGCCGATGGCTTGCGTCGTAGTCGCAAACGATGACGTCGAGGGCTGCAGTCCGGGCAGAAGCGGCGTCGTCGCCGATCACGTCGAAGTCGGGCGTGCGGCTGAGCAGCGTGACGAGTCCCATCGCGAAGATCGGCTCCGAGTGCTTGACCAGAATACGGATGCAGTTGTTGTCGGTCGTCATGGGGTTCTCCTGATCGAAGGGAAGACTGCTTGCTTTTGTGTATCAGGATCGTAGGGATGGACGGTGCATCGCGCAGTACACAAATAGTGGTAGAGCGCTACGGGGCGTTCATCGACTCCGACGGCGCCGGAGGAAGACGGCGACTCAGGGGTCGAGTTCGATGATGCCGCGCTGCACTGCAATCATCACCGCGTGCACGCGGTCCGTCGCGTTGAGCTTGGCGAGGATGTTCTTCATGTGCGCCTTGACGGCGGCCTGCGACAGTCCCATTTCGACGGCCACGCGCTTGGTGCGTCCGTTGTTGGCGACCGTGCGCAGCACGTCGATCTCGCGCGCACTCAGCGGCTGCTCGCTCGCGGGCGCGCCGAGCGCGGCCGCGAGCATCGGCGGAATGAAATCCCGCCTGGCGTGCGCGGCGCGGATCGCTCGCAGCATGTCGGCGCGGATCGTGGTCTTGAGCAGGTAGCCGCAAGCCCCGGCGCGCAGGGCGCGCACAGCCTGCATGTCGCCGCTGTAGGTGGTCAGGACGATGATTCGAGCTTCGGGCGCCAGGGCGCGGATCTGCGAGATGGCCTCGATCCCGTCCATGCCGGCCATCTGCAGATCCAGCAGCGTGACGTCGGGGCGGTGGACGCGAAAGGCCTCGACGGCGGCACGGCCGTCCTCGACCTGTGCCACCACCTCCATGTCGGGTTCGGCATCGATCAAACCCGAGATGCCTGCGCGGACAACGGCGTGGTCGTCGGCGATCACGAGCCGGATGGGTGCGGTCATGGTGTGCCTGGAGCCCGCGGGCGCAGACATCGTTCGAGGAGCGAGAGGATGCGGCTGCGCACTCGAAGGATGCAATCCCTGGCTCGCTGGGCAAGTGTGACGCGCAGCGGGATCTCCAGGAGCAACTGGGTCCCGTCGTGGACCCGGCCGCGCACGTCCAGTCGCGCCTGGATCCTTGCGGCGCGCTCGCGCATGCCGGTCATTCCCCAGTGGCCGGGGCGCCCGCCATCCGCGATCACCTGGGGATCGATGCCTCGGCCGTCGTCGTTCACCGCCACGCACAGCGTGCGTCCGACACATTCGATCTCCACGTCGATGGCGCGTGCCCGGGCGTGGCGGAAGGCATTGGTGAGGGCCTCGCGGGCAATGAAGAACGCCTCCGTGCCGACGTCGGGCTCCAGCGCGGGCAGGGCAGTTCCGACACGCATCGAGAAGCGGACGTCCGTGCCGTGGGCGAGGTCCGTTCCGAGCGCGGACAGCGAGGCGACGAGGTCGGACTCGTCCGCCCGCAGGTCGCGCAGGTCGTGCACGCGGTCGCGCGCCTGGGCCAGCACGCTGTCGGCCTCGTCGAGCAGCGACTCGAGGCGGTCGCGTCGCGTGTCTCCCTGCGGCATCTCGCCGGCGACTACCTGCAGGTTCAATACCAGCCCCTGTGTTCCCTGCAGCAACGTGTCGTGCAGTTCACGGGCGATGCGCTCGCGCTCTCGCAAGCGATCCTCGAAGCGCGTGCGCTCGCCATTGGCCAGCGCGCGCATTCGCAGCGAGTAGAGGGCCCAGCCGAGCACCAGCACGGCCAGCCCGCTCAGCGCGCGGAACCAGGTCGTCTGCCACCACGCAGGTGGAAGCGTGATGCTCACGCTCGCGCCGGACTCGTTCCACAAGCCGTCCTCGTTGGCGGCGATGACGCGGAAGTCGTAGCGCCCGGGCGGCAGCTTCGTGTAGAACGCCTGGCGCCGTCCCTCGGCCTCCTGCCAGCCCGTGTCCACGCCCTCGAGGCGGTAGCGAAAGTGCACGCGCTGGGACAGAGTCAGGTCGGTGGCCGTGAAGTCGAAACGCAGCGATTGCGTCAGCTCGGGCAGCGTCGTCGGCCGCGGTCCGAAGTGGTGGTCGCCGGCGACGACATCCAGCACTTCGACGTGCGGCACCACGGTGTTGCGCGCCATGTGCGCGGGGGCTATCCAGTACACGCCGTTGACCGTCTCGAACCACAGGCGGCCGTCAGCGGTCGCCACGGCTGTGGGAACGGGGCGAAGATTGGGCGGAGCGCCCTCGATACCCGATTCGGCGCCGAACGTCTCGGAGGCCACGCCGTGCGCCGGGTCGTGCCGGAAACGCGCAAGCTCGTCGGCGGCGATGCGCGTGACGCCACCTGCGCCGTTCAGCCAGAGGTCGCCCTGCCCGGACAGCACCGCGCCGGAGACACCCGCCAGCGGTGCGCCGCGCTCCAGCTGCAGGGCGTGGAAGCGTTGCCCGTCGAACCAGGCTGCGCCGCGCGTGCCGCCGATCCAGGCGCCCGATTCGGCTGGCAGCACGACCAGCACGTTGCCTACCGCGAGGCCCTGCGCCGGCCCGAACAGCTGCGCGTGCTGGTGGTCAACCAGAGCGAGCTGGTTGTCCTGGTAGCCGAGCCAGATGCGGCCGGGCGTGTCCGCTGTCAGGCTCATCGCTGGCCGGTCGGGCAGGAAGTCGAAGCCTCCCTTGTGCACCCAGCGCCCGCTGTCGCGCCGGAATATGCCGATGCGCGTTGCCGATATCCACAGGTGTCCTTGGTCGTCCTCCGCGCAGGCTTGCATGGCCATGTTGGGCGGTGCGCCGGGCAGCTCGATGCGCTCGCTGCCTTCCGGGCGCCAACGGGTCAGCTTGCCGATCGAGCCGACGTAGAGGCTGCCGTCGCGTCCGGTGGACAGGTGCGTGTAGAACTGATTCTCGAACGATGCGGCGGGCACGCGCTCGATGTCGGTACCGCCCCGGACATGCTTCAGACCCGAAGCATTCATGACCCACAGCGTTCCGTCGCGACCGCGGGCGATCGCGCCGTTGCCCGCCGAACTACCGTCTGTCATGAGGTGGCGGAACTTCGTGGCTCGAAACTGGTCCAGCCCGCCATCGGTGCCGACCCAGATGTTGCCCTCGCGGTCCTCGAGCCAGGAGATGAACTGGCTGTTCGTATCGCTCTGCCGTTCGCCGGGCGCCAGCATCTCGGCCGTCGGGGTCTCGGTTTTGCCGGGATGCCGCAACCATGCCTGCGGAACGCGGAAGTAGCGGCCAGAGGCTTCGCCCCAGGCACCGCCTTGCCGATCCAGCAGGCCGATCCCGGCATCGTGATCGCTTTTGCGAAGCGGATGCACGCGTGTCGCCGCGTCGACGCCCTGGCCTGATCCGTCCAGCGCCCAGGTGCCGTCGGCGGTGTCGGCCCAGGCCACGCCGGCCGCGTCGGCGAACAACCCGACGACGCCCCTGAACCGTCGCCCAGGCACGAAGGCAGGCCCGCCGGGTGGGTGACGCAACACGCCTTCGGCTGTCCAGGCCCACACCTGTCCGGCACCGTCGGCCAGGAGGCTGCCGACGCCCGAGAGCTCGAGTGGCCGGCCGTCGGCGCCGGGCACCGCGACCCAGCGCTCGCCTTCGAGGCGCGCCACGCCATACGTTGTGCCGGCCCATACCGTGCCGCCGCCGTCCACTGCGAGTCCCATGATCGTGTGGTCTCCGGCCAGTCCCTGCGCGGCACTGTATTGGCGCACTTGCCCGTCATGGATGAAGTAGACCTTGCCGAAGCGCGTGCCGACCCAGATGCCCCCTGTTCGTGGTGCCTCCAGCGCGGTGATGTCCGTGTCCGGCAGCTCCGCGCCCAAGGGCGGACCGAACGACCGGAATCGAACCCCGTCGTACGTGAACAGGCCCGTCGCGGTACCGATCCACAAATAGCCATCCGAGCTCTGAGCGAGAGCGATGACACCGGAGGGCGCGCCATCGCGCGGCGTGAAGACCCGATGTTCGAGCTCGCTCAGGGCCGGCGGCTCGTCGGAAGCGAACGCCGACGTCAGCGCGAGGCAGGCGACCAGGCCGAGGAGGCCGATGCGTGTCGCGAATCGCCGCGCGAAAGCGAGCGGTGCCGTGCGCATGGGCGGGGGCCATTCTGTTTGTGATCGAGCAGGCACTTTAACGATTTGGCCGCGAACGGGGATATACAAATAGTGGTAGGACATTGGCGCCGCGGCGGGCTCTGCCGGAGTGCCGAGTGCGATGGGGCTCTCGGCAAGGCGCGGCGCGGCGGCGATGCCTCTTGAGGTGGCTTTCGCGCTTGAACGGCCGATGGGCGGCCGCGCTCCATCGCGCTATCGCGCCTTCCGCGATGGCCATTCGCCGACTTGCGAAATGAACGCACGTTGCGCGGGCAGCAGCAGCTCCACCGCCGTTCCTCGCCCGGCTTCGCTGCTTATCTGCAGTGTGGCGCCGATATTCTTGGCGCGCTCGCGCATGCCCTGCAGCCCGAAGTGCGCGCCATGACCCTCGGCCAAGGTCGCGGGCGCGATGCCCTCGCCGTCGTCGCGCACCGCCAAGCGCAGGCCCCGCGGGTCGTGGGAGAGCTCGAGCGAGACGGTCCGGCCTCGGCCGTGCCGGAATGCATTGATGAGGGCCTCGCGGCCAATGAAGAAAAGCTCGCAGCGCACGTTCTCGCGCAAGGGCGGCAGGGCGGGGTCCATTCGAACGTCCAGACGCATGGCTGTGCCCGCCGCGAGATCGCCGGCGACTGCCGTGAGAGCCGTGGGCAGATCGACGCCGACTTCGTCGGGATTGCGCAGCATGTGCACGCGGTCGCGCGCCTCGGCGACCACCTCGTCCGCTCGGTCGAGCAGGGATTCCATTTCGGCGCGCCGCGGATCGCTGCCCGGCAATTTGGCGGCCGCCACCTGGAAGCCCAGCACCAGGCCCTGGGTGCCCTGCAGCAGCGTGTCGTGCAACTCGCGGGCGATGCGCTCGCGCTCGTCAAGCCGCTCCTCGAGGCGCAGGCGCACGCTGCGCGCCAGCGCGCGTGTGCGCAGACTGTAGGCCGCCGCAGCGAGGGCGAGGATGATTGCCGCGCAGGCGGCCTTGAACCAGCCGGTCTGCCAGAACGCGGCCGGCACGACCAGCGTCATCGTCTCCTCGGCAGGGCTCCAGACACCGTCCTCGTTGGCGGCAGTCACGCGAAAAAGGTACTGCCCGGGTGGAAGATTGGTGTAGTCCGCCTGGCGGCGGCCTTGCGAGTCTTGCCACGCGGAGTCGACGCCGTCGAGCCGATAGCGAAAGCGCACGAGTTCGGGTGCGCTGAAGCAGGTCGTTGTGAAGTCGATCTGCAGCGAACGCGTGCCGGCAGCAAGCGCCATTCGCGTGACTGCCGCGTACTCGCGTCCGCCCGAGTGCACGGCGAGCAAGTGCACCCGCGGCGGGACGGCGTTGCGCCGGATGTTGCGCGGGTCGATCGAGAACAGCCCGCTCGTTGTCGCGAACCACAGGCGGCCATCGGGCGTGGCGGCGGCGCTCGGAACGGGACGCAGGTTCTCGGGCGCTCCCTCTATGCCGGCCTGCACGCCGAACGTCTCTGCGGTGACGCGGTGATCGGGGTCCGCGACGAAGGCTTCGATCTCCGCTGCCGGAATACGCGAGACGCCCTCGGCGCCGTTGAGCCACAGGTCGCCGTCCGGCGTGCGCAGCAGGCCCGAAACCCCTGTGAATGCGTCTGCGGTACCGGCCGCGAGCGGCAGCACGCGCGCGCCGTCGACCAGGGCGACGCCCGCAGCGCCCGCGACCCACATGCGAGCCCCGTCGGGCCAGAACGAAAGGATGTTGCCGACGGCGAGGCCGCTGGCCGGCCCCAGCGTCCGCACCTGGCCGTCGCGCACGACGGCCACGACGCTGTTCGGGTAGCCGATCCACAAGCCCAGCCCATCGGCGGATCGCAGCGCCAGCGGCGGCCCGGACGGCAAGTCGGCGAGGCCGCCGTTGCGCGTCCAGCGCCCATCCTTAAACCTGTACAGGCCGTTCAGCGCTGCCGACAACCACAGGCCGCCAGCCTCGTCCTCGGCCATGGCCTGCACTTCGTAGTTGGCCTCCGCTCCCAGGAATGGCACGGCCTCGTAGCCGTGTGGACCGCTGCGGTGGAGTTCTCCGTCACCACCCACCCACAGCGTGCCGTCGCGCGCGACGTAGAGGCTGGTGATGAAGTTGTCGTCGGGGCGGCCGAAAGGCTCGCGGACAAAGGCGCCGGTCGTGTCGCGCCGATACAGGCCCGCGGCATGCGTCCCCACGACGAGGCCGTCTGGCCTCGCGGCGAGCGCGACATCGGCGAGCATCGCGCCGGATGCGACGGCGCGCTCGAACTTGTTCCTGTGGAAGCGATCCAGCCCGCCATTCGTGCCGGTCCAGATGTTGCCTTCGCGGTCCTCGATCCAGGTCAGGAACTCGCTGCCGCTCAGCTCGCGGTCGCGCGGCCAGCGTTGCAGGGCGCTCGGCCCCGCCTCGCAGGTCGCGCACGGCAGGCGCAGCAGATGGCCGTTGCTGTGGCCCCAAAGTACGCCCTCGCCGTCCAGGAAGCGCAACACGGGGCGGGCGTCGCGGTCGGAGACCAGGCGCGCGAGCGCGCTGCGCGGGATGCCGCGGCCGTGTTCGTCGGCCGCGGCAAACCCGGCATCGTCGGCGATCCAGACCGCGCCGGAACGGTCCTTCGTCAGGCTGCCGCTCATTTCGCCGGCTGCACGGCGCTTCTCGAAGGCACGGGCGCCCGGCTGCAGGCAGAACAGGCCCGAATCGGTGCCGACGGCCCACAGCCTGCCGTCGCGGTCGATCGCCATCTTGGCGTAGCCCATCACGTGCAGGGAGGCGCCGTCACGTGTGCGCACCTCCTGCCAGTGGCCACCCCGCAACGTGAAGACGCCCGCGCTCGTGCCGGCCCACATCTGGCCTGCGCCGTCTTCGACCAGGCTGAACACCGAGTGCGCCGGGAGGCCCTGGCCTTCGCCATGGTCGGTGTACTCGTTTGCGCGGATCGCGTAGATGTGGCCAAAGCGCGTGCCGACCCAGATCACACCGTCGCGGCGGACCTGCAGTGCCAGGATGTCGGTGTCCGGCAACGCGAGGCCTGACGCGGCGCGCCAGCGCACGAATCGCACGCCGTCGAAGCGATAGAGCCCTTGCGACGTACCCAGCCACAGGAAGCCGTCGGTGTCCTGGGCGAGCGCGTTCACGCCGCCCGGCGCGCCCTGGCGCGCCGTGAACATCGTGTGATCGAAGTCCTCGAAGCCCGGCGGCGCGTCGGCCGCGGCAGCAGGCAGCGCCCGGATCACCAGAGCCGCAAGAAGGCATGCCAGGCGCACCAGCGGCTTGGCGGGGACGCGAGGGCGGGTGAATCTGGAGTCCATGCGATCTCTGGGCCGGCGACGGGAGCTTGAGGGCCGAAGCATATCTGCTGCCCGTCCCCATGCGGCTCCCGTCGCGGCCCGGCCATGCGCCTCACGCGTCGCGAACCGGCGCCTCGCTCGCGTCGGCCCGCCGTCAAGCGGTATCAGGCACGTTTGTCGTGTTCGACGACGCGCGGGATATGCCGCCATACGAACCAGCTTTGCAGCTCATGGGTGCGGATCACCTGGCTGACGAGCAGGTCGTTGGTGCCGTCGTCGCCGCGCTCGGCCGCTTCGCGTGCGAGCGGGCGCGATTCGGCCAGCACGAACTCGTGGGCGTCCAGCAAGCGTGCGAGCTGGTGGTGAGGCGTCTCGATGCCGCTGGGTGCTCGCGTCAGCCGCGATTCGTTGACGACGTCGCCGGCCAACGCGCGCGCCACGCCGCCGAGCGTCTGCACGCGCTCGGCCAGGGTGTCCATGAGCGCGACCTGTTCCTCGTAGTGCTTGTCGAACAGCTGGTGCAGCTCGAGGAAGGTGATGCCGGCGGTCTGCCAGTGCGACTTCTTGTACAGGTCGCGCAACGCCATCGTGTGGGCAAGTACGCGATTGAGGGCGGCAACGCTCGCGTGGCGCACCTCTGCCGACAGGCCGATACGCACGTCGGCGAGGCTGCCGAACGACTGGGAAACGGGATCGGATTCGGGGCGAGGCGACATGGTCATGGCAGGATCTTCAGGTATGAAACGGGCCTCCATTGAAGGCGAGTGCGAGCGCCGCGGCATCGGCGAGTCGGCCATGTGCCGACCGGCAAGATGGCCGGCGATGGCTCCGTCCTATTGCCTATGGAGGCGCCGCGCGGCTTGCGCTGCCTGCATCGACGAGATGGTTGGAGGTTCTGCCGGTCGACAGCGACAAAGCCCCGTCCGGATCCGAGCCGATGGCGTAGCTGGAGCTGGTCTTTCGACAGGGGTCGAGGGCCGGTCGGATGCGAAGAATGGGGTCACGACTGTTGCTCGAGTCGGTCCCCTCGCCCCCACCCCACGATCTCCAGCGGTTCCCAGGAAGACAGTTACGCGAATATGGATCAGCTCAACATCACACCCTCCATGGTCAACCGCGCGGACCAGATCTTCCCGACGCTCGGAGAGTCCGACATTGCCCGGATTGCCCGCTTTGGAGTTCTCGCCAGCTACAACGCCGGCGACTGCTTGTTTCGCGTGGGCCAGGTGGGCCCGGGGCTGTTTTTGCTCATCTCCGGTACGGTGACCATCAGTCAGCGCAACGGCCTGGGGCACGTCGTCCCGATTGTTCGGCAAGGCCCAGGAGAGTTCCTGGGTGAGGTCGGCCAGCTCTCCGGCGCGCCCGCGCTCGTCGATGCCCGGGCCGAGGAATTCGTCGAAGCACTCATCGTCTCGCCGGAGAAGCTTCGCCAGGTGCTGATTGCCGAAGCGGACCTGGGCGAGCGCCTCACGCGCGCGCTGATCCTGCGCCGTGTCGCGCTCATCGAGACCGGCGCAGCCGGTACCGTGCTGATCGGACCCGAAGGACGTGGCGAGGTGGTGCGCCTCCAGACGTATCTTCGTCGCAATGGCCAGCCGTATCGCGTGATGGATCCGACCTGCAACCCGGAAGCGAAGGTCATCTGGGACCAGTACACGGACCGTGGCCCCTCCTTGCTGGCGATCTGCCCGAACGGCTCCGTGCTGGTCGACCCTGACGAACTGGAACTGGCAGCCTGCCTGGGACTCATTGGAAGCGGCCCCATCGATCGTGAATTCGATCTTGCCATCATCGGTGCCGGGCCTGCCGGGTTGGCCGCCGCCGTCTATGCGGCCAGCGAAGGACTGGACGTGGTCGTCATGGACCATCGCTCCTATGGGGGCCAGGCCGGCGCCAGCGCACGCATTGAAAACTACCTGGGGTTCCCGACCGGGATCTCGGGCCAGGCGCTGTCTGGACGGGCGTACATCCAGGCCCAGAAGTTCGGCGTGCAGTTCCTCATCCCGGCGAAGGTCGAATCCCTGGCCTTGGAGCTTCCAGCCGCGGCAAGCGGGGCCAAGGTCGTACGCCTGGCAGACGGTCGCATGATTCGATCCAGGGCGGTGATCGTCGCCACCGGCGCCAGCTACCGCAGGCCCGACGCGGAGAACCTCGCGGCGCTCGAAGGCCGAGGTGTCTGGTACTGGGCCTCTCCCATCGAGGCCAAGCTCTGCCGGAACGAGCATGTCGTGCTGGTGGGCGGTGGCAACTCGGCCGGGCAGGCCGCCGTCTATCTCAGCGGCCACGCCTCGAAAGTCACCATGCTGGTTCGAGGTGCCGGCTTGTCAGCCACGATGTCGCAGTACCTCATCGACCGGATCGCCGGGGCCTCGAACATCGAAGTGCTGGCACGCAAGGAGATCAGCGTGCTTCACGGAGACTCGTCGACCGGCTTGACCGCGGTGACCTGGGTGGACGTCGTATCCGGAGAGACGACGAGCGCCGGCGTGAGGAACCTCTTTCTCTTCATTGGGGCCGTGCCCGAGACCGGTGCGCTGAGCGACCGCAGCGTGTCGCTGGACCGTGCCGGCTTTGTCGTCACGGGCGCCGAAGGCCGAGCCCCTCTCGAGTCGAATATCCCCGGCGTCTTTGCCGTCGGCGACGTGCGTTCCGGTTCCGTCAAGCGCGTCGGCGCCGGCATCGGCGAGGGCGCCGCGGTGGTTGCGCAGGTTCACCAATACCTGCAACAGGCGGCCGAACAGCGTCGCATCCCGGAAGTTCAGGAATGAAGATCAACGCCTGCAGCCATGTGCCGCGACACGTGCCCGACAGACCCGAGCAGCCCGTTTGCGAAGAATGCGTCAAGACCGGCGACGGCTGGGTTCATCTGAGGATGTGCCTGCACTGCGGACACGTTGGTTGCTGCGACAACTCCAGGAACAGGCACGCGGCCAAACATTTCACTGATACGGGACACGCCGTGATGGAGTCCGTCGAGCCGTTCGAGGACTGGCGCTGGTGCTATATCGACAAGGTGATGGTCGAATAGTCCCGTCGCAAAGTGTTTGTCCATTGAATTGCCGAAGGCTGCCATGTCCGGACCAAAGACCATCGTCATGACCGGAGCGACCAACGGCATCGGCCGGATCGCCGCCGCCGCGCTCGCGGCGCAGGGGCACCGGCTGGCACTCACCGCACGCGACGAGGCCAGGGCGATGGCCACGCGCAGTCAGATCCTCCAGGTTGTTCCCGGGGCTGAGATCGAATTCTTTTTCGCCGATTTCACCCGGCTGCACGCGGTCGCCGCCACCGCCAAAGCCATCGCTGCGCACTGTCAGCGCGTCGACGTGCTGATCAACAACGCGGGCATTCACGCATTCCAGCAACGCGTCACGGAGGATGGGTTCGCCGAGATGATGTCGGTGAACTATCTTGCCCCATGGCTCTTGACGAACATCCTGGGCCCGCGTCTCATGGCGTCCCCGCAGTCGAGGGTCGTGACGGTGGCGTCCGAGGCATCCAGACATGCGAAGGAAGGCAGGCTCCAGGACGCCCTCCACGACACGGCACCGTTCACCAGGCTCGGCTCCTCCGCGATCTATGGCAGGACCAAGTTGATGAACATCATGTTTTCGATGGAGCTTGCGCACCGGCTGGCGTCCGCGGGGGCCGCGGTCAACTGCCTTGACCCGGGGTTCAACGTGACGGGACTCGGACGGGAACTGCCCTTTGCCGCTCCGCTCGAGCGGCTGCTCAGGTTCCTTCGCATCGGCAATCCGGACCGTGGTGCCGGCATCATCGTGCGACTCGCGACGGACTCGGAATTCGAGAACGTCTCGGCGGGATACTTCTCCGTCAAGGATGCAGCCCCGCTCGATCCGGTTGCACCCGCAAATGACGCCGGCGAACAGAAGGCTTTGTGGGCCGCGACTCAAGATGCACTGCGGATGTATTGAGGCGCGGGCTGTCCGGATTGGCTCGGCGCGTCGAGTGCCCGGGAGCGCTGCGTGCGCGACCACGACGGGTGCGAGTCGAGCTCATGGCATGCCAGGTCGTGTCGGCAGGTAATCCGGCATCAGCACTTCGCCGTTCGGGCCCCACTCGACCTGAGTGATGCCCGGCTCCAGCGCTTCCAGCCGGCGCCGTTCCCTCTCGTCGGCGCTCGGTGCGGCGCAAGGGTCGAACGTCAGTGCCGCGTGCAGGTCGGCCAGCAGTTGCGGCTCGCTCCACGGCTTCGCGATGTAGCGGAAGACGCCGGCGCTGTTGACCGCGGCCAGGACGGTCTCGAAGTCCACGGCGGCGCTGAGCATCATGCGCACCGTGCAGGGATCCAGTTCCCTGGCGCGGGCGAGCAGCGTCACGCCGTCCAGCTGCGGCATGCGGTAGTCGCTGATCAGCACATCGAAGCGCGCTTCATGCAGGCGCTGCAATGCATGCAGGGGATGGTCGCAAAGCTCCACGCGGAGCTGCCGCGGCGGGAAGTGCAGCTGCAGCAGGCGGCGCAGGGCGTTGAGTACCGGCGCCTCGTCGTCGACGATCAGCAGGCGCTTCATCGGGCAAGCTCCTGCGGCGGTTGCACGGCCAGCGTCAGGGCCAGGCGATGCTTGCGCTCGAAGGCCTGGATGCGGCCGACCAGGTCATCGGTCAACCGCTGGCCGGCCGACAGCAACAGCACGCCCTCGGTCGACACGAAGTCCGCCGCCAGGACGTGGCCGGCGCGCAGCTCCGCGGGGCGCAGCTGCAGCCCCGCCGGGGCCGGCTTGGGCGGCGCGGCCGAGAACAGGCTCGCGAAGGCATCGACGACGGCCGGGTCGAACTGGCTGCCGCGCGCGGCGAGCACCGCGCGGCGCGCATCGGGCGGGCTCAGGGCCTGGCCGTCGATGCGTCCGCTGCGCAAGTCCTCGAAGGCGTCGGCCACCGCCAGGATGCGGGCACCGAGCGGGATCGCCGCGCCGCGCAGGCCGTCGGGGAAGCCTTGTCCATCCCAGCGCTCGTGGTGGGCGCGGATCAGCGGCGCGACGCCCTGCATGTCGTCGCTCGCCAGCAATGCCTGCTCTCCGAGCACCGGGTGCAGCCGGTAGCGTCGCAGCTCGTCGAGATCGAGCCGGCTCAGCGGCCGCGCCAGCACCGCGTCGCTGAGGCCGATGTGGCCGATGTCGTGCAGCAGCGCGGCGATCGGCAGGTCGTGCGCGGCGTCGGCATCCAGCGTCATCGCCTGTGCGATCTGCCGCGTCAGATCGGCGACCTGCCGCGCATGTCCGACCTGGGCGCTGCCGCGCAGTTCGATCAGCGCTGTGAAGGCCTTGATCGACGTGAGGTAGTTGCGCTTCAGCCTGTCGTTGACGGCAGCCAGTTCCTGCGTGCGCAGTGCGACGCGAGCCTCCAGCCCCGCGTTCAAAGCCTTCAGCTCGTCGTTCTGCTGTTGCGTGAGCTGCTCCAGTGCGCGCTTGTCGGCTTCGAGCTGCTGGCTCGCGGCGACCTGGCGCAAAGTCAGCACCAGCTCGTCGTCGTTCCAGGGCTTGGTGATGTAGCGGTGCAGCCGGCCGCGGTTGATGGCGGCTATCGTCGAGGGGAGGTCCGCCTGGCCCGTCAGCAGCAATCGCGCCGCGCGCGGCCAGCCCAGGCTGACCCGTTCCAGAAATCGCACGCCGTCCATGCCGGGCATGTGCATGTCCGACAGCACGGCATCGACGGGTTCCGAGGCGAGCAGCGCGAGCGCCTCCTGGGCGTGTCCGGCCGTCAGGATGCGCCAGCCCGTGGCGCGGAACAGCCGCTTCAGTGCGGCCAGGATGTTCGGCTCGTCGTCGACGGCGAGCAGCGTCCAGGCCGGGAGGGCAGCCGTCATGCTGCGCCACCGTCGACGCCGGGGCGCCGCACAGGCAGCGTGACGCGGAAGCACGAGCCGCGGCCCGGCTCGCTGCGCAGGTCGATGCGGCCGTGGTGCTTCTTGACGATGCCGTAGGCCAGCGACAGGCCCAGGCCGGTGCCGCGGCCGACCGGCTTGGTGGTGAAGAAGGGATCGAAGACGCGCGGAAGGTGTTCGGGTGCGATGCCGCTGCCGTTGTCCTCGACCTCGACCCAGACCTCGTCCCCGGCGTCGCCGCTGCGCACGACGATCAGCCCGCGCTCCGGACCGATGGCATGGGCCGCGTTCACGAGCAGGTTCAGGAACACCTGGTTCAGCTCCGACGGCAGGCATTCGATGTCGGGCAGCGTGCCGTACTCGCGGCGAACGTCGGCTCGGTACTTGATCTCGTTCGCGACGATGTTCAGCGTCGAATCGACGCCCTGATGCAGGGAGGCGCGGACCCACTCCTGGTGCGTGTCGACCCGGGAGAAGTCCTTCAGGTCCTGCACGATCTTGCGCACGCGCGACAGGCCTTCCTTGGACTCGCCCATCAGCATCGGGATGTCCTGCTTCAGGAAGTCGAGTTCGACCCGGGCACGCAAGGTCGCCAGCTTGACCGCGGTGGCGCTGCCGCCCAGCTCCGATTCGGCCTGCTCGTAGGCCTCGAGCATCTCGAACAGGCGCTCGAGATAGGTTTCGAGCGTGCTGAAATTCGAGAACACGTAGCCAATCGGGTTGTTGATCTCGTGCGCCACGCCGGCCGCGAGCTGCCCGATCGACGCCAGCCGCTCCGACTGCAGCACCTGGTCCTGGGCGCTGCGCAGGTTGTCGTTCAGCGCGCGCAACTCCTGATTTGCGCGCTGCAGTGAGATGAGTTCCGATTCCGACATGGTCTTCAATGGAGGAGCACTTCGCAGATGGCATCGAACTGGGCCTCGGCGCTCGCGAGCAGCCGCATGTTGGCGGCGTCGTCCAGGCGGCAGGCGGCCCAGACCGGCAGCGAGAGCGTCGGCACCGCCTCGTCGGCGTTGCCGCCCAGGCCGAGGGCGTGGGCGATGGCATCGGCGACATGGGCGATGCCCGTCAGCGTGACTTCGGCGGTGGCCGCCGGCGCGTGGTGCTGGGAGATGGCGTCGACGATGGCTGGCGCGAAGTTCCACTGCAACGCGATCAGGCCGCCGACCTCGGCGTGATCGAGCCCCAGCACGGCGCGCTCGGCATCGAGGTCGGGGCAATCCGTGTCACGCCGCCGCCGCTCGACCTCGGCATGGGCCGGCGCGAACGCGCTCGCCAGCGCCAGCCGGCCGATGTCGTGCAGCAGGCCGACCGTGAAGGCCAGGTCGCCGTCGTCGCGATGCAGTTCGCCGGCCAGGGCCTGCGCGCACAGGGCGCTGCCGATCGAGTGACGCCAGAACGCGTCGTGGTCGAATCCGGGATGGCGGCGAAAGCTGCCTGCGAGCCCTGCAGCCGTGACGACCCCGCGCACCGTGCGCAGGCCGAGCACGCCGATCGCCTCGGCGACCGAGCGGACCTGTCCGCCGCGCCCGTAGAACGACGAGTTGGCCAGGCGCATCGTCTTGGCGGCCAGCGCCTGGTCGCGCGAGATCTTGGCGGCGTACTGGGCGGCGCCGAGTTCATCGTGGCCGAGCGACTCGACGAGTTCGAGCACCACCGAGGGCAACGGGGGCAGGTCGCGCACCGCGGCGAGCAGTTCGCCGCGGGCGATCGGTCGAGGGGCCGTGGTCATCGAGGCGACTCCTGGCGGTAGCGCTGCACGACATGCAGCAGCGGATGCACTCGCCCAGCGCGCAGGCTGTGGCGGAACAGGTGCGCCAGCGGCACCGGCACGGCGGCGGGGATGTTCTGAGCGCTCATCTTGAAGCCTTCGTTTGCGGCAGCAGCACCACCAGGCGGCCGCGGGCGTTGCCGCTCAACGTCCGGCTCATCGCCCACCATCGGCGCCCGGCCAGCGCGACCAGCATGGGCTCGCCGGCCAGTGCCCGTCGCAAGGCCTGTGGCAACTGCTCCGTGGCAGGGCTGCCCAGCCTGTCGGCTCCCAATCCGCACAACGCCTGTGCCGGCGCGTTGGCGAACACCAGCAGGCCTTCGTCGTCGATGCCGAGCACCGGCACCGGCACGGCATCCAGCAGCTCCTGTGCCGCTTCGCGAGTGCCTACCTCGCGCTGGTTCTGCTCGCGCTGCGCAAGCAGCAACGTCTGCAGCCGCCGGTTCAGCTCGGCCAGTTCCCGGTTGGCGGCCTGCACCTCCTGGTCGAGGCGGCGGTTCTGGTCGGCCATCTCCTTCATCGCGAAGGCTTCGCGCAGGTCTGCCCGCAGCTGCTCGTCGTCCCAGGGCTTGGCGAGAAACTTGTAGATCGCGCCCTCGTTGATCGCGTCCGTGATCGATTTCAGCTCGGTGTAGCCCGACAGCACCAGCCGGATCGCTTCCGGGTACAGCTGGCGGGCCCGGCGCAGCAGCTCGACGCCGGTCATGCCCGGCATGCGCTGGTCGGACAGGATCACGTCGACCTCGTGCCGCGCCAGCAGCTGCAGGGCATGTTCCGCGCTGCTGGCGCTGAGCAGCAGCCAGCCTTCGCCGCGCAGCACCCGGCGCAGAGCCGCGACGATGTTGTCCTCGTCGTCGACCAGCAGCAAGGTGCGCTGCCGCGAGCGGCGGCCGAACAGCGCGGGATCGATCTGCCGGCCGTCTCGCAGCATCGCTTCGACCGTTGCGGCCGGCAGCGCGGCGCTGAACCAGTACCCCTGGATCTGGTCGCACTGGTTGGCGGCCAGCAGGGCGGCCTGGCCCTCGCTTTCGACGCCTTCGGCAAGCACCTTCATCTGCAGGCTGTGCGCCATCGTGATGATGGCACGCATGATCGACACGTCCTCCGCCGGGCCGGTGACATCGGGCACCAGCGCTCGGTCGATCTTGACGACGTCCACCGGGAGGCGGCGCAGATAGCTCAGGCTCGAGTAGCCGGTGCCGAAGTCGTCGAGCGAGACCTCGACGCCGAGCGCACGCAGCGCTCTGAGATGTTGCACCGCCTGATCGAAGTTGGCGATCATCATGCTCTCCGTGACCTCGACGCCGAACAGCCGCGGGTCGAGGCCGGTCGCGGCAAGCACGCCTTCGATGCGCCGCGCCAGGTCCGGCTGCAACAGCTGGCGCGCCGAGAGGTTGACGGCCATGCGCAGCGGCGGCAGCCCGGCACGCTGCCAGGCCGCGGCCTGCTCGACAGCGCGACGCAGCACCCAGTCGCCGATGGCCACGATCAGGCCGGTCTCTTCGGCGACGGGGACGAAGCGGTCGGGGGCGATGTCGCCCAGCGTCGGGTGCCGCCAGCGCAGCAAGGCCTCGACGCCGACGATGCGGCCGTGCCTCAGGTCGATCTGCGGTTGGTAGTGCAGCTCGAGCAGCTCGTCGCGCAGCGCATGGCGCAGCCCGGTCTCCAGCGCCAGCCGGTCGGGGTCCTCGTCGTGCGGCGCGCCGGCGTACACGCTGACCTGGTTGCGGCCCAGCAGCTTGGCCTGGTGCACCGCGGCGTTGGCGCGGCGCAGCAGGGTGTCGGCCTGGTCGCTGTCGGCAAGCGCCACGGCGATGCCGATGCTGCATGTCAAGTGGATCTCGTGGGCCGCGACCGCCATCGGCCGTGCGACGGCGTCGAGCAGCGCCTGCGCCGTCTGCGTCGCCGTTCCCAACGGGCCGGGCATCACGATCACGAACTCGTCGCCGCCGCGGCGCGCCACGAGGTCGACGCTGCTCACGGTGGCGGCGATGCGCCGTGCCACTTCACGCAACACCGCATCGCCGACCTGAACGCCGAGACCGTCGTTGATGCGCCTGAAACGGTCGAGCTCCAGCACCGCCACCGCGGCATGGAGGCTGGTCTGCAACGTCGCACCCAGGCACTCGAAGAGCTGCTGGCGGTTCGGCAGGCCTGTCAGTTCGTCGAACTGCAGCAGTTGCTGGATGCGCCGCTCGGCGGCGCGGCGCTCGCGCAGGTCGTCGACGCAGACATGGGCGAAAGTCTCGTCGTCACTGGTCACCAGGCTGACCGAGACATCGGCCGGGATCTCGCGCCCGTCGCGGTGGCGGACGCTGGTCTCGAAGCGCAACGAACCGCGTTCGCACATGTCGCGCCATCGCTGCGGCCACTCGGTCTCGTCGATCCGGGTGTCGATGTCCTGCACGCGCAGCCGCAGCAATTGATCGCGCTTCAGCCCCAGCAGGCGGCAGGCAGCGGCGTTCGCGTCGCGAAACGAACCGTCGGGCCCGACCTGGAACAGCGCGTCGTTGGCCTGTTCGACGGCATGACGGGTCAGCAGCAGCTGGCGCTGCGCCTGTGCACGTTCGCTGACGTCGCACGCGGAAGGGATCAGCCAGGCCACGCGCCCTTCGGGCCCGTACAGCGGCAGCAGCGAGAAGTCCATCACCAGCATGCCGCCGCTGCGCGTGGCGATGCGCACCTCGAAGCGCGAGGCCTCGCCGCGCGCTCCATTTGCAATCGCCTGCTGCAGCCGCCGCTTCGAGAGCTCGCAGGCTTGCCACCAGGGGGTCGCATCGAAGCGCTGGCCGAGCACCCGTTCCGGCGTGCCGCCGATGGCACGCAGCGCGGCCTGGTTGGCGTAGCGCAGGATGCCGTCGACGTCGAGCAGGCCGGCAAAGACGGAAGGGCCCAGTCGGTCCAGGACTTCGCGCAGCGCCCGCTCGGGGCCCGGCGGCAGGGGGTTGGCAGCCACCAGCGTCAGCGCCGCATGGCGGTGAGGCATACGCAGGACAAGAGGGATTTCGACATGCCCCGCAGTTTGTCCGCCGATCTGCGCCGGCGACGTGAGCAGTTGGGGGCCTGCGCGACCGGATCAGATCGGCGTCTGCTCGGCGGCGCGCCCACGCCCGGCGTCATCGACCAACCGTGCGAGGGTGCACATGGCGCGCTCGAGCGTCCCGTCCCAGGGCTGGCCGCAGGTCAGGCGGATGTGGTGCCGGAATTCGCCGCGCGCCGAGAACATCGGCCCCGGAGCCAGGCTGATGCGTTGCTCCAGCGCCGCGCGATGCAGGGCCATCGCGTCGACCCCGGCGGGCAGTTCGATCCACACGAAGTAGCCGCCGGCCGGCCGCACCACCCGCGTCCCGTCCGGAAAGTACCGGTTCACCGCGTCGAACAAGCTGTCGCGCTGGGCTTTCAGCGACTGCCGCAGGCTTCGCAGGTGGTTGTCGTAACCGCCTTCCTGCAGGTACTCGGCGAGCGCTGCCTGCATCGGAATCGACCCCGACAGGATGGTCATCAGCTTCAACCGCTCGACCTCGCCCGTCAGGCGGCCGGGCGCGGCCCAGCCCACGCGATACCCCGGGGCCAGGCACTTCGAGAACGAGGAGCAGTGCAGCACCAGGCCGCGGCGGTCGTAGGCCTTGGCCGGCAACGGCGCCGCCGCGCCGTCATGGAGTTCTGAATAGACGTCGTCTTCGATCAGCGGTACCTCGTGGCGGGCGAGCAGTTCGACAAGGTCGCGCTTCTTCGCATCGGGCATCAGGCTGCCGAGCGGATTCTGGAAGGTCGTCATCAGCCAGCAGGCCTTCGGCCGGTAGAGCTCGATCACCTGCGCCAGGCGACCGAGATCGATGCCCTCGCGAACATGGGTCGGCAATTCGATGGCCCGCAAGCCCAGGCGCTGCAGGGCCTGCAGGGCAACGTAGAAGGTCGGCGATTCGACCACCACGGCGTCCCCCGGCCGCGCCACCGCGTTCAGGCAGAGGTTCAGCGCCTCCATGGCGCCGTTGGTCAGCACGATCTCGTCGGTGCGCACGGCCAGCCCGAGCCGCAGGTAGCGCTTCGCGATCTCGCGCTTGAGCCGCAGATTGCCCGGCGGCAGGTCGTCGACCATGTTCGAAGGTGTCAGCCGCCGTACGCTCGAGACCAGCGCGCGGCGCAGGCGATCGAGAGGAAACAAGGTGGGGCTGAGGAACGCGGAACCGAAGGGAACGATGTTGCGCGAGCGCGCGGAACCGAGCATCGCGTAGACCACGTCGTCGACCTCCACCGCATGCAATCCCGGCTGTGGCTCGGAAGTCCGGGGCTCCGCGAGCAGCACGCCGTCGGCGCGCGCGGCGACGAAGTAGCCCGACCGGGGCACCGCACGGACGAGGCCACGCGATTCCAGCAGGTAATAGGCCTGGAAGACGGTACTCGGGCTCACGCCCCGGGTGGCACAAGTCTGGCGCACCGATGGCAGGCGATCTCCCGGACGGAGCACCCCTGCAGCAATCTGTTGCTCGATGTCTCGAGCCAGCAGTTCGAATCTCGTGGGGGCGGCGGCTGGATGCTCACGCATGGTGTAGGCCTGGGCCTCGTCGTCTGCAGGCTGGATGGGCGGCGTCTCCGCAGTCTAAGGATTGCCCGTCGGCATGCAAGCATCGGCATCGGCCGCGTTCGTCCGGAACGACATCCTGGATTTTCATGGCCGACCGGCTTGCGCCGATGCGCGGGCAGCCGCACTGCGTCGCGGATGCTTGCGCCGGCCTCGGACACGCGGATGTATGGCTCGGTGACTTGCAAGCCCAGGCGCTGGGTTCCAGGGCGAGAGCCTGGCGCTGGCTTCAGCACATGGCGCGCGCCGTGCTTTTCTCCGTGGCGTTCGATCAACTGATGAGCGGTGAGCTCGCTCGGCCAGCGCTGCAGCGCTGCAGCGTTCGGCGGGCAGGCGGAGGAATCGGCAGCCGCTCAATGCCGTCGGTCGCCACAGCCGGAAGAGGCGGCGCCGGGATCACGGCGAGAAGGCGGTGCTGCCGTGGGTGTGCCAGAACGGCTTCACGCGAACGCTGAAGAGGGGCGGAAGAGGTCAGCATGAAGTCGCGAGAGCTTTTTGCGCCAATTGGCGCCATTCTGAGCGCCACGAATCCGCCGCGGGGTCAGTGGCCGCGCCCCACTCAACAGGTTGAATCGCCCCGGGTTCCGTGACGGCCGGTCGGAGGCTCCGGGCGCATGAAGACGCTCGACTTGGATCACTTGGATGGATCACTGAGCAGACGGGCCCCAGAAAGCAAAAAAGGCCTTGTGGAACAAGGCCTTGATGCTTGGTTGGTGGAGATGAGGAGGATCGAACTCCTGACCTTCGCATTGCGAACGCGACGCTCTCCCAGCTGAGCTACACCCCCAACAGCCCGCAACTATAGCAAATTTCCCGCTTTGCCGAAAATCGGGTTCAGGCGGCGGCGGGCACGGTTGCCTTGGCCGTCGCGTCCCGGCGTGTGCAGTAGTTGGTCACGTAGTCGGCGTGGGGCGGCAGCTGGGCCACCGTGCGTTCCACGCGGGTGCGGATCTCTTCCAGGAAGGCGTCGAGCTCGTGGTCGTCCATCAGGTCGGCGACGTGGTGGTGCTGCTCGGGCGTGATGCCCTGGCCCAGCATCACCTGGATCCAGGAGTTCTCGGCGAAGAGCTCGTTGCCGGCGCGGAACACGCGGCCGGTCTCGCGGAACAGGGCTATGCGGTGCTTGAGCGTGTCGGGCACGTCCATCGTGCGGCACTGGTTCCAGAAGTCGCTGTCGGCGCGGTTGGTGACCTTGTAGTGCAGGATGATGAAGTCGCGGATGTGCTCCATCTCCGCGGCCGCCTTCGCGTTGTATTCGTCGATGTCGACCTGGCGTACGCCCTCGTTGGGGAACGACTGCATCAGGCGGATGATGCCGCGCTGGATCAGGTGGATGCTGGTGGACTCGAGCGGCTCGAGGAAGCCG
>FTKT01000466.1_pt2 | contig 54854 bp, 49 predicted proteins | sample 1658271 | NCBI WGS metagenome assembly FTKT01 (sample SAMEA3914811, study PRJEB12502) | metagenome | biome: forest; material: soil | place: Canada | collected 2011-08-04 | depth 0.3 m | reverse complement strand
GCGAGTCTGCTGAACAGCGGACACCTGCCAGAGGAGGACGTAGTCGATTCACCGTAAGCGTGCAGTGGATCACGAGCAGCTGCTGGAGCGCACCACATTACATTTATCGCCTACTATCGTCGCTTCGACAGGGTTGCGTCACAGAGCGTCTCTGGCAACATATTTGGCTTCTCTTGTTTTAGGTCGGCATTTGGCGAAGTGTTAGCCTTTCAGTAAAGGGACGCTCGTTCCGGCAGCCGGCGAGGTAAGTGGAAATGCCGTGAATGCCCGACCAATTGTTCCCGATGCTGTAAAGCTGCCACCGCAAGTATCCTGGGGACTACTATCTGTGTAAAGGTCGCGCCCTGCTACAGTGACGATTCCTCCTGACGTAACGGTCGCAGTATATTGCGTTCGCGTTATTCCTGGCGCGTCGGGACGAGACACCACCTTATTGGTAATTACGCCGGGCACAGCCAAAACGTATTCATTAATCTTAAACAGACCACCACCAATGTCCGTAGCTGTCCCTGTGTGCAAGCCGGCGGCGGAGCCTTCGCCGCAATCATTGCTACCGCTTATGGCGATGTTGTAAGTCGTATCGGTGGAAATGCTTACTGACAACAACTCCGACAAAGCCGTTTCACCATCACACGCAATTATTGCGAAAATTCCCAAACCTACGGATCCTGCCGCGCCTGCGACAAAGCCAGCTATCGTAGCGCCGCCGACTTCCGCAGCAAGTGCAAGAGCTGCCGCGCCACCGCTGAGACCAATGATCAGTCCGACTATTATTCCGCCCACCAGAGCCAGCGCAAGATCACCTTTGCACGTGCCACTAAATGATTGCGGCAGTGCTGCGACCCTAGCTCGAGCGATAAGAGGATTAGCGTTCGCATACGCTGCTGTATAGGACGCAATGGCATCGCTCTGGGTGCCAACGGCTTGAAGATTTGTCAATTCCGCGGTAGATACGCCCTCTACGGCGGGCCCCGCACCTGCAAAATACGTATCTGCAACTAACTTTACGCCAAACACGCACACAATGGCGCCCGACAAGTCGGAGGTGGTTATCACTGCGCCGTCGTCAAAATAAGTGATTCGTGAAACAGAACCAGAATTGACGTCAATGATGGTCGCTATTTGCGAGCCAGTCTCGTCGAAAAAGACCGCGATATCAGGTGATGTTCCGTCAAAATCAGGGGCTAGGGCTCCTGTCTTTATGAATGCGTCCGTAAACGCTGGACCCGTATCCCAATTGAGATATTCCAGCGCAACGTTAGACGACCCGGTATAAAACCCTTTGGTGCTTTGAATTGCACTGAAGTCGGTGTCGGCATCTGTGATGGGAGCGTCATTGGAACTAGATGTCCCTCCGCCGCTATCTCCCCCGCAAGAGGACAAAATAGGCAATGCAGACACCACTATGCACTCTGCAAAAGTCCGTCTGGTGATTGCCATGAAGATCTCCCTCCGCGCAGCGATTTGCGCCACATATCGTAGCAAGTGAAAACGGAAATATGGCTTACAAAAAGCTTTCGTCAATCGCCTTATTTGATCCCCGAAAGGCCTTTTATGTCGAATGCACCGCTTGAACGATGTTGCAATCCCTAGTTCTGCGCTCCGCGCGCGGACTACGGTGCATCAGCACAACGTTCTTAAGTGAGAGTCGCATTCCGACGTCCGCAATCTGACTTCGAAATTGAGAAGTCATGCTTTCCAGCCCATCGAGATTGGAAGGGCGTCGGCCTTTGATTTTGCGCCTGGGGGAGCAGGAGGGCATCACGGCGCGTTGCCTCGAATTCTTGGTGCTGATGATCGTGCGGGCCGGTGAGGCGATCGGCTCGATTAGGCCGGAGTTCAACCTCGAAGCCGCGCAGTGGACCGTCGATGGCGAGTATGAAGGGCGGCGAAACGCGTCCCTCTACCTGGTGCCGCGTGCAGTCGGGATCGTGTGCGAGCAGCTGAAGCGCGCCTCGTCATGCGCTTTCCTGTCGGCGGTACTAATGGAGACGTCGCTGTCGAATATGGGCATCTGACATCGCTCAAGCAAATGAACATGCAGGATCAGACGACCATCCACGGAATCTGCCGCCCGATGTCCAGCATGTGGGCGAGCGAGATGGGCGCAACGCACCTCGAGGTCATCAAGGCCTTCCGGTCATGACCAACGTGTCGGCCTGCGAATTCTAGCGCGCAGGTCTTGCGTGGCCAGCGCTTGCAATTTGCTCGCTGCCGCAGACCTTGATAGACCGCATGCGTCGTGTGAACCCCCAGCTCGCGGCCCTGGAATGACATGGTGACCCGGCGGTAGCGTGACTGGTTGGCACGACACTCGCGAGAAGAGGATGCATACACAAGGTTGCGACGCCGCCGTCAGAAAAGCTCGCGCCAGCGATGAGCTGGCCCCGCGCGAGCGGGAGTAACCGCTGAAGAGTTGCACGAGTGGCCCCCGGGGGGTATAGAGTCCCCGCCTGAATTGGATCGGGAGAGAAGCCGCTAGACCATGTCGCAACGCCCCACCCAAGGGGCGCCGCAGCCAGCCGGGACGGCTAGCAGTGGTTCCCTGTCGCCACTCGGTAGGCGGGTCACCTTGGGAGCGACTCACAAATGCAGCAACTGCATCAACGCGACGACGGCGGAACCGTCGGAATCCAAATTGCCCGGGCGGGCGAGGCGACGAGCCGCGAATCCGCCAGCTATTCCCCCGAAATCACGATTGCACCGACGCTTTTCAGCAGTGACCAGGCCGCCCAGTACCTGGGCATGTCCGAGGCCAAATTCCACGAGCTCCGCGGGGCGGAGTGGATGTGTGCGGCAATCGTGCTAGGGCCGCGCTTGATCCGCTGGGCGCGCGCGGACCTCGATCACGTCATCGCTGCCCTGCCGCGGCAGGCCGCTGTGGAATCGGAATGCCGCTATTCTAGTTTTGCAGGAGCGCCGAGCGCTGAAATATGGCCGCCGGTCTATCTTCTACTTCAGGCGTTCGCTCGCCCGCGCACCCACTAATGTTGGCCTGACGGCTGTTGATGCGCGCGCCGTGGCGGAGTAATCGCGCGCACTCAAGCAAAATGCATCTCGGCTCGATTCCGGGCGCCAGCCATCTAACGAATGCGTCGCCGAAGGGGCGCCGGGCTCCAGTTTGCTAGCCCCGGCCTCGTTGACATCTAGGAATCGCGTTCCCAACGGCCAAAGGCACTGCACTCTGCGGAGCGAAGCAAACAGCATGACGACACAGGAACCGCAGGCAGAGGTAGCTCGGCTTGCCTGGGGCGGCGACGCCATGGCGGCGCACCAGATGATCGATTGGGTGATGCACGCGCTTCACAAGGGGTTGCCGATGTCCCCTTCGACACGCCAATGGCTCGCCGCCGTACTGGGTATGGTTCTGGATGCTGACGGGCTCGCGTCCGAACGTGATGCCTTGGCACTACTGGGCAAGCAACGTCGATCGAGAGGCAGGCCCCCTTCAATTCGGTCGCAGGTTATCAACATGCACCTCGAGGGCGCCGTCGCGTGCCTTGCGCGGGCAACGACAAAGAGCAGGGCGGTTGAGGCTGTGGCGGCGGCCACTGGCACTCCAGAGTCTGCGGTTTGGGCAGCCGTTCGAAGCATTGGTGCATTGCGGGTGGAATACGGTGAATCCAGTTTGGAGAGAGAGTTGCTCCATGGCTATCCAGTGCTGCGCAAAGTCTGGAAGGCGGCCCTTGCAGACCACCTGATCTACTCCAAAGAATTGCGCGAATTTCTTGAAGTGACTATGCCGAGGTAGCGCTCCATGCTGAGGGTCTTCCTGACGCCAAAGCCAGAAATGCAAAGTCTGCAACCACCAAATGTGGCGAAACTCGCCTACGCGCTGCTGACCATTCAGACGGTCTGCGCAATCACCGGACTGGAACGACGCTTCATCTACCGGGCGATCGCTGCCGGTAGCTTTCCGCCTCCGGTGCGCATCGGAAATTCGCGGCACACCCGCTGGCGTGCTGTCGATGTGAGCGCCTGGGCAAATTCGCATAAGACCAGCGTGCCGAAGGGGAAAGCATGAAACCCGTCGGCACATGTGATGAGAGGCTGGATGCCGGGGCGACGGGCAGAGCAATGGCCGCGCCCTCCGCTGCGATCGCGCCGGCGCTCCTCACCAGCGAACAAGCCGCCGCATATCTGGGTATGAGCGAAGCCAAGTTTCACGAGCTGCGCAGTCAGCCGTGGATGTGCAACGCCATCCCCCTGGGGCCACGCATGGTTCGATGGTCTAGGTCTGACCTTGACGATGCAGTCGCAGCGATGCCTCGACAAGCCCGCCGTCCCGACGAACCGCCGCAGTTGCTCCGGGCCAAGATCGAGCGCGCGAAGAGCACAGGGGCTTTCCTCGAATGAGCGTTCGCTGCATAGACCGCGTTTTGGATGCTTCGGCGCACGCGGGCACCTACTTGCTCATGCTCGTGGTGCTGGCCGACTACTCCGACGACGATGGCAACAGCTATCCCTCCGTTGCGGCTCTCGCGCGTAAGTGCCGAATGACCTCGCGGAACGCGAATTACATCCTTACTACGCTGCAAGCTAGCGGCGAGCTGCGCGTGCTCAGGAACGAGGGTCCGAAAGGCACGAATCGCTATCGCATCATGCTGTCGCAACTCGGCGCGAAGCCGCTGCATAGCGCGTCTTCCCTGAAGAGCCGTTCACCTCTGAAGCAGGTTGCACCCCTGAAGGGCGGTTCATCCTTGAAGTCGGCTTCTCCCACCCCTGAAATGGGTTTCTCCAAACCCCCGAAGCCGGCTTCAGACGAACCGTCATTGAACCGTCAGGAACCGTCAGATATGTCGCTGGCGCGACCGGCATGCACCAGCAAGAAGATCGTCTGTCCGTTCGATGCGATCGTTGAGCTGTACCACGCAAAGCTTCCCGACCTGCCGCGCGTTCAGCTCATGCCGGATGGACGCAAGAGGGCGCTGAACAGACTCTGGAGCTGGATCCTCAGTAGCACCAAGGTCGACGGGTCACGCCGCGCGACGACAGCCACCGAGGCGCTGGCGTGGCTGGCCAGCTACTTCGGCCGTGCCGCGACAAACGACTTCCTCATGGGCCGCGGCGCGCGAAGCGAGGCGCACGCTAACTGGCGGTGTGACTTCGACTTCCTGCTCACCGAAAAAGGCATGAAGCACGTCATCGAGAGGACTGAGGTGGCAGCGTGACGGGTTTCGCACCGAACATCCCCCCGCACAGCGAGGAACTGGAGCAGTCATTGCTCGGGGCGCTGCTCCTGGACAACGGGGCGTGGGATCGCTTCGCGAACACGCTCATGGAAACTGATTTTTACACCATCCGTCACCAGTGGATCTTTGCGGCGATCGCGGTGCTGATCGCGTCGGGTCGTCCGGCCGACGTGGTGAGCGTTGCCGATCGCTTGACGGTCGACGGTCACCACGATCAGCTGACGGGCGGCCCTGCCTATCTCAATGCTTTGGCGCAGAGCGTGCCCAGCGCAGCGAACGCACGATACTACGCTGGCAGGCTGCGCGAGCTGAGGTCTCACCGTGAACTGATCGCGCTCGCTGGCGAAGGGCTCGAGGCAGCGCGTGCGGCCACCGACGTCGCGGCGGCTGCCGACGCGATTGCCACGAAATTCGGGGAGCTGGCGCTTCAACGTGTCGCGCGCGCGCCGCGGCGGATCGCCGACATCGCACTCTCGCGCATCGACCACTACGCGGCGTTGCAAGACGGCACGGCCATCGCGGGATGGCCTACTGGCATCGCCGCGCTGGACTCGTGGGTCAATGGCGGCCTTCGGCCCGGCAGCCTCTACGTCCTCGCGGCGCGACCATCGGTCGGTAAATCATCGCTCTCCCAGGCGATCGGCATCTCGCTCGCTGGCTCTAGCCACCCAACGCTGTTCTGCAGCATGGAGATGGCCGCCAGCGAGGTCGCGGATCGTGCCGTGTCAAATCTCGGTCGCATCAGCTACAGCGCGCTGATGACGGGACGACTCGAAAACGACGGCTGGTTGCGCATGACGGAGGGATTCGAGCGCCTGGCGCAACTTGCCTTCCATGTCGACGACGAACCCGCGTTGCGTTTGCGCGCCATCCGAGCGAAGGCGCGATCGGTCCGCGGCCTCGAGGTGCTGATCGTCGATTACTTGCAACTGATGGCGGGGACGCGGCGTGACGGCAATCGGAACGCGGAGATTGAAGAGATCAGCCGCGGCCTCAAGGCATTGGCGAAAGAGTTGGGGATCGCGGTCATCGCGCTCTCGCAGCTCAACCGCGACGTGGAGAAACGTCCGAACAAACGCCCAACATTGAGCGACCTGCGCGACTCCGGCGCGATCGAGCAAGACGCGGACGTCGTGTTGTTCCTGTGGCCGGTGCGCGAACTGCCCGCAGAGGGCCGCAAGATCATCGGCTTGGCGGCAGAAAAGAACCGTCAAGGCCGGCTCGGCGAGGTGGGCCTCGACTTCTATGGTGACACACAGCGGTGGTCCCAGAGCACCGCTGAAATTCGGTCGGACCCGCCGGCGCGCGGCCGAGGAGGCGATCTGTAAGCTTGGATTCGAGCCGCCCACTTGCTAGCGACCGCTTGGGGCGTTAGCGCGACCTCTGCGGCAGCGACTCAAGCGCGTATCGAATCACCGATTGCAGCGTAGCGGTAGCACCCTCGATCTGCAGGTCGGTCACTGGATATGCTTGCAGCATGTCGCGAGCGTACTCCGGGCCGCGCTTAGTGGCTGTCATCAGCGAAGAAATCGCGGTCGGCGACTTTGCGAATAGTAGCCCCAGCAACTGCTCCACTATAAGCAGGCGTCCCTCGAGTATTTCGAGGCGCCCGTCGGGTGTCGTCGAATTCGTTTCGTCCATGTCTCGGCCTTCCGTGATTGCTGTTTCGCAATCCTCGCACGGCCGACGCGCTCAATCGCGCTCCGGCGGACATCCCCTCCGCCAAACTGACTGTATCGGCACGATCGAACGTGCCGGCCATCTCCTATTCCGCCTCGCCGTCCGCCGAGACTTGTCATTTGCCGCAACGAACTGGTTGAGGGTCGAGAACTAGCCATCAATAACGTCGTCGCGTCAAGGCATGCGTCCGTAGCTAGGCGTTGAGGTTGTGAAATACACCCTAGGGGTATATCGACTTCCTGTCGGAAACGGTCGGAAATCGATTCGAAATCCGCGCCAATTGCGCGGAAAGATCTCATGGTCTGTGCATCTAACCTATTGATTTTGAAGGGGCTGCCTGCCCTCCAAGTGCGCGGAAATCGGTTGCGGTTCTGATCGGAAACCTTGTCGAAGTTTCGAAACCTTCGACGTTGAATGCGGCGATCCAATCCGCCACCGGCTTGCGCCAAGCCACTGACGGCCTCAAGAGTGCTGCACGCTCGCGGCAGCCTCTCGGGGAGTCGACGCGTTCACATATAGCGATTCACGGAATTTGAAGGAGATTGCCGGAGACCGCGTTTGGGCGTACTCTGCCCGCCGCTCGCCAGCGTGAGGATCACCGCCCGTCGAAATGGTGCTCGTTGATGAACGGCGGACACTTGACGTGGATCTGCAGCGAAAGCCAGTTGAGGTCGTCGGCGTGGCGTAGGTTTGCGAGCCGCTTCTCGGAGTGCGCCTTGATTTGGTCCGGCGTCTGGTTGACGCCGGCAAAGTGGGCGTCGGCTTCCGCCTGTTCCTGCAGGGTCTCCCGAATCTCGGTCTGAAGGCTCTCGTCCGCCTCACGGAGAGCGTCGAAGGCTCCTTGGAAGGTGCGCTCGCGTGCGAACTCACCGCAAACCTTTGGCACGTCGATTCCCGGTCGAGCCTTCGCCGGGCCTGGGGCGAAGGGCGCCGGGCTGGGCCCATCGAAGGTCTTTGGCGGAGGCGGCGGTGCGGACAGGGTTTGCGCCATCATGTAGCGCTCAACCTCGCTGGGCTCCTTCGAATCCGAAGTCCACATGAGTCCCATGAGGGTCATCAGAAAGGTGCCCGCGATTTGATCGCCTGTACTGAGTTCGAAGACCAAGTGACAACCGTAGTCCTCCACGGCGGTCACTCTGTCGATGCGCTTGACACGCGTCGCGAAGCCGGATTTATGAAGTGCTGCGTCGAATGCCTGGCGATAGGCAGGAGCACTTGCCTTGCAGGTGTCTTGCGCTGCAGCGGCGTTCGCCCCTAGCACAAGAACCGATATACCGGCGCCTCGCACTGCAAGCCAAAGCAACGCAAACGACAGTCTTCTCATCTCGCCCCCCGAATGTTGTCGCCGATGTTTTCGCCGAATCGGAACAGGTGTCCCGTCGACGTCTTTGCTGGAGTCAATCGGCACTAAAGGCGTGCGAGTCATTCACTTCCTCCTCTAAATGCCGTGTGCGACTCAACGCCGACTTGTCGACCCTTCTTGATGTTGGCCACCGCCACACCGCAAAGTGCGGTACATGGTCCGTGGATTATGGCGCACTACCTTGGAATCATCCAAAGGTGCCCAACCTGACGAGCCAACGACAAGATCCAGCCTTGGTGGCTCTCGGTGAAGCGCTGCGTCGCATACGCAAAGCCAAGTCGATTTCGCAAGAGAGACTGGCGCTGCTAGCTGAGGTGGACCGCAGCTACGTCGGGCGCGTCGAGCGAGGTGACAACAACGTGGCAGTCTTGACACTCGTTCGCTTGGTCGCGGCTTTAGACATCACGGTCGCAGCGTTAATGGATCACGCGGGTCTTTAGCGAGGCCTTCGCTCTGTAGCTGAAGTCCCTCGGGCAATTCCAGACTATGTCCGCCGGCATGCTGCGTGGTGCCCAACCCGCAGTTTTAGAAAAGGCTTTGGCAGATCGCTTTAACCAGCCATCATTGCGAGGCCGGGATTGCCGGCGTTGCAAGGTCAATGCATGGGTGCCATTTCTGTTTTCCGGTTCAGAATTTCGAGCGACTTGGGGGAGATGAAGTCTGAGCGGTGGGCCACCGAAGCCGCAATCGCGGCCCTTGACGTCGACCGGGCCGACGACGTGGAGTGGACGGTAGACGCAAAATGGATAGACGAGCGCGGCGTCACGGTCGAGGGCGTGCGCGAGAGGCCTAGCGGTTTTCAGCGTGAGGTTCGGGAGCGAATGCGCACGCCGGAGGAAGCCGCGCAGCGGTGGCTTGACGGACCAGGCGAGTAGTCGTTGCGGCGGAGGGGGCATCTTCCGCAGTCGCAGCATGCATGCAGTATTGCTCCGCGTCTGACTTCTGTCGCCGTCGAGTCTGCCAGTCAGGTGCAAATTTGCGGCAAGGGCGTGTGCCCGCTGCTGGCTTGCGCGATCGTGCAGGCGAACTATATCGACGCTTTGCTGATGCAGGAGACCCCGTGATCCGCGATCAGAGCACAGTCTTCATCACGTGCATGAAGCCCGCGCGCTCGCTCTCGCTCATCGCTTCGAACTGCGGCGTGGACTGGAAGCGTTCGACCGCGCGTGCCATTGGCCGCTGCAACTCGGGTCTGCCGCTCATGAGCTGGCGCACGACCATCAGCAACGCCATACGCTCGCCGGTCGAGAAGTTCAAAGCCTCGACCACCTCTTTCGGCACGCTTTCCATGCCCCTCTCCCTTCACCGGAAATCGGCGACAGCGGAAATCGTACTCCGGGCTCAGAGTAGAGGGGATCGCACACTCGACTCGACGAACTCGCGCAGCTTATCCTCGGCAGCGCGGTATGCCTCGTCCGCAGCGCGCAACTCGCGCGCAGCCTCGACGCTGAACGCGCGGCCTTCGGCGCCGATCCGCTTCACCGCATCGTCAACCCGCTTGACGGCCGCAGTCACGGCGTCGGTGAGTTCATGCCCTTTCCTGATTCCTTCGGCGATCTCGATGTCGTCCATCGCTGCTCTCCTCTCCCGCGAACTCGCGGCAGTGCGGATCGTAGCGGAGGCCGCATAACGCCCGGCCCCATCTGCAGCGCGAGTTCCCCTACCTGGTCTCGCTCGACGCACACGGCCGCTTGATATCAGGCCACGCGCGTTCGCGCAGCCAATGGAGATCGTGATGCCTCAGATGACCCCAGAAGAACTCGTCGACGCCATGAATACAGAACTTCAGCGCCAGGACTGGTACACCGCGGGCATGCGCTTCATGACCTATCCCGAAGGCAGCACCGGCCGCGCTGCTGAGGGCTACACGTGGACGGACGGCAACCGCGCGATGAGCTCTCCGGGCCGCTTTGCGCAAGTCGCGCTCCGGATCACCGAAGGCGTCGAGATCGTCGACCGACACTGAAAGCGTCGGCGGACGGGCGCTCCGCCGCGGCCCGCATGAATCCCGGGCAACTTGACGGCGCGCGCGCTGTCCGCCGACTCTTCCGCCAGAAGGAAGAACCCCTACACGAAGTCCAGCGCCGTTGCGCGGTCCGCCCTAGGATTGAGAGACGGCAACTTCACCGGAAACAGCACCACCACACCGGATGCTCTGATGACTATCCACCACCTGAACGGCACTTTCATCGATAGACGCACCGGGCGTGCGGCCACCTGGAAGACAACCCTTGACGATGACCGCAAGCACGGCGGCGTAGCGTACGAGGGCCAGATCGAGTTCGAAGGCTCCGTCGTCGAAATTCCTCGGAACGCCTTCACGCTGCAGCAGGATGAATGGCACAGCGCGTGCGAATCGATTGCGATTGACCGCTGGGACGAACACCGGAAGCTGAAGCGCTGAGCGGGGTGAGTCGGGCAGAGCGTGCGTCCGCCGCATGCCGGGCCGCGACCACAAGCTGCGCGCGACCCTCGAACGGCGCGCGGGCGGCCTCCTCCCTTTGCGGGAATTGGTCGACGCAACGGAGGCCCACCGTGATGGTCCTCCACCGAGGGAGACTTCGCGCGGCGCGCGCGGGCAGCCCTGGCTGCGGCGGCCGATCACTCGTCGTCGGCGTAGATCCCGCCGAAGGGATCGCGGGTCGGCATCGTCCACCCTGGCGGGCGCGGCGCCGGCGCGGCCTTCGGTCGACGCGGCTCCGTCCACCAGCCATCGACGCCGCGGCTACGCGAGCGTGGTGCCGGCGGCGGTTCGGGCACGTAGGGCGCGATGCGGAGAACGCCGGCGGGGTCCCAGTCGTCGTCGTCGATGCCTGCCTCGCGCTCCCAAGCGTCGCAGCCATTCCCGCCGCCGCGGCTGAAGCAGATCGGAGCGTCGCGCCCAGCGCGGCCGCACTGGACGATGGTCGAGCGCGGCTCGACCGAGATCATGTGCCGGCAGTGCCAACAGGGAGTGCGGGGCGGGTTCGACGAGGCCATGGCTGCATGGTGGCAAGCGGCAGGCTCACCGGGCGCGCTCGACACGGGCGCGGCGCCACAAGGCCGACAGCGCCGGCAAGGTCTTTCATTGCTCTGGCGGGCGGCCTCGCAAATAGGCGGGCGGGTCCTTCGGTGCAAGTTCCTCCGCAAGGCTGGGGCAGTAGATCCAACGCGGTCTGTAGTCCCGGAAGGCAAAGCCAAACGCGTTGATTGCTGACAGCGCGAGCGCAGTCCATATCAGGCCGGCACTCCAACCCGCGTAGCCGACGCCGATGTTGAAGAGGCTGTTGGCGTTTCCAAATAGAAAATCGGCCGCGCACGCGAAGAACGCTGTCGAAGCGAACAGTCTGTGCGACCGCGCCTCGTCCTCCCGTTCACGTTCGACCCCTTGTTCCTTCTCCAGCAACTTGGCGTAGTAGCCCGTGTCGCAGGTGCGATGAACCTTGTTGGAGAGCTGACCCAAGAGGACGTATTCGTGGGACGGTCGCTTGCTTTCCCCCTGCTCCGAGCTTCCGACCGCGGCTCGCAGCCTGTCCCAAAGCGGGCTGGCGAATTCCCGCAGGACGTCGGTCACGAAATGCGAGACCACGGGCGCGATCAGCGAGGTTAGGAACGAGTACGCGACGAAGATCAGGAACATCTCCAAGAGGAAGGAATAGCGGACGGCGTCCGGATGCTGCGCATAGAAGATCAGCCCGTTGCCATGCAGCCGATCGACGGTCAGGTCGATGAGCAGCGTGAACGCGGCGAGCAGGAAGAATTCCTTCGGCACGGTGGCGCGCTCGAGGTTTGAAAGCATTCGGCTGGGGTCGCCTGACAGGTCGCTCATCTTGGCTTCGCGAGTGGACGGAACCGCGAGGATACGGTTGGCGCAGCTCGTCGGTGGCCAATTGCTAGGGACAGCAATTGAAGGTCGCAGTCCTATGATCCGCCGATGCTCATGATCCTTCATGTGCCAGGCGCGACGCCCGAGCAGCTCGAGCGCGGAGTCGCTGCCGCTCAGGATGTGCTGAACGCCGCGCGGCTGACGGCCGCAGAGGCCGTACTGGGACGATGGGCCTGCGACGAGTGGGAGCGCTCCGGTGCCAAGGGATCGAAGCCGCCTGCGGGCGTTCTGGAGGCTGCCGCAGCCTGCCGCCTGGCGGAGCGGGCAGCGATCGACGCTTGCTGCTCCGGCGCTCAGCCGCCAGAGGGCGCCTGGCTGGAGTTCACGGACGCATAGGCACCGGCGCAGCCGCATTGTCGTCATCGATGCCGGGCTCGCGCTCCCATGTATCACAGCCGGTACGACCGCCGCGGCTAGAGCAGACTGCGGCGTTTCGTCCTCCGCGACCGCACTGCACGATGGTTGAGCGGGGCTCGACTGAGATCATGTGCCGGCAATGCCAGCAGGGTGTGCGGGCTGGACTCGACGTCGCCATCGCCGGATCTTGACAGACGACAAGCTGACGCCGTGCGCTCGACCTCATCCTTAAGGGACCGGCGCGATGCCTACTCAAACTAGGGGGGTATGGCCGAAAATGGTGCGAAAATCGGCGAGCGGAAACGAAAGAAGCACGGATTTACACGCTTTTTCATACGCTCAACAATCTGCGCCGTGGTATTGGCATGGGCGGTAAGTTTGTGCTGCAATGCGGCATTCGCGAAAAAATTTGCTCAAGAATTGGGCATCGGCGCCAAATCCGACACAGGGTATGGCGCTAGGACTACATACGGGGACCGGTGGACTTGCCGATACTGACCGAAGAGCCATTGCTCATCAGTCGGCCGGAAAGGCCTCTCAAGCATTGAGGGAAGACAGGAGGTGAGCCAATGGAATGCGTTCAGACCGCCGCAGCCTATGCCAGCAGCACCAGTGCCTCCACCGGCTCCGAAGCCGGCCCCCAAACCGGCACCAGGGCCGCCAAGCAAAGGCCGCAGCAAGTAGAGAAGCATGCGATGGGTGCCATGGAAGATCAACGAGCACTTGAGGCGAAGCCGGGCACGGTGCCCGTCTTGATGGCCGAGGTGCGTTACGGGATCGTGTTCGGCGAGATGAACGAAGTGTTCAACGGTCGCCTTCACCGCACTTTGAAGTTCGTTGGGCTTCTGTGTGCTGGCCTTAGTGCAACAAGCCTGCTTCAGATCTTGACGAAGGCGATCGGCACAGAAGCCATTGCAATTTGGGCGGCCGTGTTTGCAGTCCTGGCGGTGGTCTGCACGGCGCTTATCGCTGCCTATCGCTTTGATAAGCGGGAATCTGAGTTCCGCGCAGCGAAGGCGGCCTTCCAAGAACTCGAATCCAAGGGCTGGGGAATGCGGCAGGATTTGTTGAGCAAAGAGATCAACAAGATCCGCAAGACAGCCCCGGTCGGAGGAAGTTGGTTGGCCTCTGCCGCGTACAACAGGGCATGCGAGGAACTTGGCCATAAGGAATATCACAGGGAAATGCCTGGCGTTGTTCGAGTCCTCGCTGGCCTCGCAAGCTAACCAGACCCTTCCACGCAAAAGGGGGCGCGTTGGCGCCCCTTTTTCATTGCAAGACGATTGGCGGACAAGACGGCGGAATGATCCGCAGACGCGCTGCAGCCCAGCAATCATGCGGTTCTTGACAGTCACCCTCTCCGCCAAGAAGTGAGCAAAGACGCGCCCTAGAGGCGCGTTTTTCATTGGTTTCTACCAATCGTTCTACCAATCGGTCAGATGATTGGATTGGTCATAGCGCATGCCAATTTCCCTCGTCGGGGTGCCATCTTGGCGGGCCTAGTTTGGTTGGCAAGCCCGCATCATTGCGCGTTGGCACGCCGTTGTTTTGTCCACCGAGCTCCCTGTACGCGAAATCGAGACCGTCCGGTCACTTGGTAGGCCGTCGGTGTCAGACTTGCGGTCAAAAGCAAGGTTCGCCGTACGGATGCGAGGCGCAAGAACGCAAGAACGCAAGAACGCGATCGAGATCGTGGCGGACGAGCCGGCGGAGCGTTGATGCCGGCCGCGAACTCGCGGGCCGTCAGCTCGCTGCCGCTCCCGCGGCGCGTCTCCTCGCCTTCAGCGACCGCCGCTCGAGGGCCTTGGCGCCGCGGCCGTTGCCGAGCTCGCGCAGGATCGCGGCCAGTTCGTCCATGGCGGCCAGGGTCAGTGGGGCGGTCTCGCCGAACAGCCTGAGGCTGGCGTCGAGGACGGCTTCCTCCACCGCTTTCGCGGCGTCGGCGTCTCCGAGGTGCCGGATCACGGCGGCCAGGTGATGTGCCGCTTCGAGCGTTGCGGGATGGTCGTCCCCGAGAATCCGGCGCGAAATGTTCTGTACCTCCACTAGTAGATGCATCGCGCGTTCGAGGTCGCCAGAGGCTGCCATCACGCCGGCGAGCTGGCGTGCCCACAGCAGCCCGGCCGGGTGCTCGACGCCCAGCAGCAGGCGCATCTTCGCGGTCGCTGGCTCCATCAATGCCAGCGCTTCGGCGAACTCTCCCCTCCCTGCCAGCGTCAGCCCGAGCTCCTGTGCCGCCACCAGCGTCATGCCGTGGTTGTCCCCGAAGATTTGGCGTCGCTGTGCGAGCGCCTTTCGTCCCAGCACCGCTGATCTCGCCAGTTCGCCCCGCGTTCGCAGCAGATGCACCATGACGAGCCTGGCCTGAACCGTGGCGGGTTCCGTATCGCCCAGGACGCGCCGCCGCACGGCGAGCACGCGCCGCTCGAGCGCGAATGCCGATTCGACGTCGCCCTGCGCGAGGGACAGGTTCGCCAGGGCCTCCTGGAGCTGGAGAGTGATCGGGTGTTCTTCGTCCAGCGCGTCGCGCGCCTGGACGAGAGTCAGCTCGAGGAGCCCGCGGGCATCGTCCCACGCGTTCATTGAAACGAGCGCCTCGCCGAGTGCAGCCGCCGCGGCGAGAGTATCAGGGTGTGAGACGCCCTTCTTGCGCCGCTGGATCGCGAAGAGTTCCTCGCCTGTTTCCCTCGCTCGGTCGGAACTACCCGCGCTGCGAAGCGCGCCAGCGAGCGACGTCATCCAGAACAGCCGGGCGGGATGTAATTCCCCCAGACTGCGCTTCGCTGCGCCGATGGCAGTGTCGAAGAGTTCGACGGCACGCCCGAAATCGAACAGCGCGACGTGGGTCGAGGCCAGCATGGCCATCGCGTGCAGGGTGTCGGGATGCTCGTCGCCGAGCACCCGACGCCGGGCTTCCACGACCTGCTGGTAGAGCGTTTTGGCGGCCTCGTGGTCATTCCGCATCGAGCGCAGCATTGCAAGGCCGAATGTCGTCGCAATTACCCTCAGGTCATCGGCGCCGTGCCTCTTGTTGTGCGCCAACGCCTGATCGAGGCGGGCCTCGCCTCCGTCCAGGTCGCCCGACACGGCAAGTACGTAGCCGAGGATGGCGTCGATGCCGAGCGTGGAGGGATGCGCCTCCCCCAACGACCGGCGCGCGATGTCAGACGTCGACAGGAGCAGAGCGCGCGCCGCGCCCAACTCGCCCAGCTGCGTCTGCGTCATTGCAAGGGCTGCCACTGCAGCGAGCGTTTCGGGATGGCACTCACCCAGCAGCGTACGGCGCGCCTGCAGCACCTTTTGCTGCAACTGCTCAGCCGCTTCGAAGTCCCCTTGTGAAGAACGGGTTTCGGCCAGCTCGCCCATCGCGATTAACGTGTCGCGATGATCGTCTCCCATCACGCATCGGCTCGTTGCCAGCAATTGCTCTTGCAGTGCGCAGGCGCCGGCTGCGTCGAGCTGCGCGCGGAGCGTGCGAGCGAGTGCAGCCATCAACGCGAGCGTCTGCGGGTGCGCCTCGCCGAGTGTCCTCTGGCTGGCCTTTAGCGCGGCCTCTTGCAGCAGCCTGGCGCGCGACAGGTCCTCGTGCGACTGGAGCGTCGAGCCGAGAGCATTTATCGACGCGAGCGTCAACGGATGCTCGTCGCCCAGGACGCGTCGGCTGACGGGGAGCACTTGCTCCTGCAGCGATTTCGCGGCTCCCACCTCGCCCGCGCCGAGAAACACCCAGGCGAGGTCGGTCATCGATTTGATCGTGTCGGCATGCTCGTCGCCCAGCGATTTCCGGCTCATCTCCACCACGCGCTCGAGCAGCTCACGTGCGCGGGCGAGTTCACCTTTACGCGCGAGCGTCCAGGCCAGTACGCTGGCGGAGCGAAGCGCGACAGGATGGCTTTCGCCGAGGTCGTCGCGATCCATGGCGGACGCCCGTTCGGCGAGCGCGATTGCCGTGTGCAGAATCGATGGTCCCGCCGTCAGGTATTCGGCGTGAAGCACGAGCAGACGGCTAAGCCGGCGCCGATCGACTTCCACCCGCCGCGTCGTGTGTTCGAGCGCGAGCACGTGCGGCACGAGCACGGCGAAGCTCGGCCACGCCGCCGGCAGGCGCGCGTCCTCGGGCGAGGCGAAAGCGACCAGCTCCAGCAGCGTTTGTACGTCAGCCGGTAGTTCGGACAGGCGATGCCGTGCGACTTGCTGCGTCATCCGGTGCAGTGCGAGACCGCGCATCGACGTGCGCTCGACCAGCGAGAACCGCCGAAGGGAGCCGAGGGTCTTCTCCCAGCACAAAGGCTCGAGCGCAGCCTGCTGAAGGGCGCTCGGTAGGCGCTCCGGCGCGCCGAGGAAGAGCGCTTCCGGCACGTGTTCCGGTGCGCAGTGGGCGAGCAGGCGAAGCAGCTGCGCCGCCGCCGGCTGCAGGCAGGGAAACGCAATTGACAGGGTGGAGAGCACCGAGCGTTCATGGTCGGTGAACGCGCGTCCTTCCTCCAGCAACAGCGCGCTGTCGCAGCGCTCGTGCGCCAGCTTCACGTACGCTTCCACAGGCATGCTCGTCTCCTCAAGGAAGGCGGCGGCGTGTTCGAGGGCCAGCGGCAGGCCGCCGAGTTCTAGGCTCAACTCGCGCAAGGCGGCGCGCTCCGGAGCGGCACGCTCGCCGCCCATGCGGTCGGCGAGAAACTCGGCGCCCTCGTCTGCCGTCCAGGCGCGGACGCCGAGCGGCCGCGCGACGCGCAGCCAAGCCGGATTGCGTGACGTGATCACGACGTGGTGTCCGCCCTGCCTCGGCAGCCAGCGGCCCACGCTGGCTGTGTCCTCGGCGTTGTCGAAGACGAGCAACCAGGGCAGCGAGCCCGTACTTCGGGAGTCGAGCCATTGCCTGAAGGCCTCAATCGCCGGCTGCGACACGGTGACGGGCACCCGCGCCGCCTCGAAGGCTTGGCGCGCGTCCAGTTCGAGGGTGTCGTCGCTCTCGGCGCGAAACCACCAAACGCCGGCATAGGCGTCGCGATACCGGGTACTGTAGTTCAGCGCGAGCTGCGTCTTGCCGACGCCACCCATGCCGTGCAGCGCCACGGTTGAGACCGGCGCCGGGTCGTCCGCCAGGAGAGTCCGCAGCGCGCCCAAGTGGTCGTCAGGATCGAGGAAGTGCCGGCTCGGCGCGCGCGCGGCCGTGTGGAAGGGCTGCGTGGCGCCTAGCGGCAGGCGGAAGCGCCGCGCCGGCACGCCGGGAACGGCCTCGAGCAGCCCGAGCAGGCGCTCGAACTGGCGATCCCAGTCGTCGTTCACGCCGGCGAACGTGTGCGCGCCGAGCCCGGCCAGCGGCGCGATCGCGACCCGCAGGACCGGGGCGTAGTCCTCGCCCTCGGGCATGCGCGCGCCGCCCAACAGGACGGGGATCACCTTGACGTCGTCGCCGCGCGCGACGCGCGCCAGGCATGCCTGCAGCTCGATGCGCACAACGTCCCGGATCTCCTCGGCGCAGCGGCGGTTCAGCTCGGCGAGCCACGTCGGCCCCAGCAGCACCAGCACGCAGCGCGCGGCCGCGACCTGGGCCTCGAGGCGCCTGATGAACGCGTCGCCGGGATCGAGGGCATCCTTGTCGTAGAAGATGACGTCGGGGTCGAACCACTGCGACAGCCTGTCGAACAGCCGGCCCGCGCTACCGTCGGCATCGCTGCGCCGGTAGCTAATGAAGATGGGATGCGTCACCGGGTTCCTCCTTGAGGTCGTCGTGCGCCTGTCCGTCCCGGTAGGCGCCGCGCGCGGCAGCGTCCAGTCTAGTCGTGCGTGCGTTCGCTGTCGCCCCGGCATACATTGCTTGCGGCCCGCGCATCGGACCCGGACACGCGTCACACTCCACGAGCGACGGAGCTCGACCCATGACCACGTTTCCCAACGCGAAGCAAACTCCGGGAGACCCTGCATGACCCTCGCGATGAGTTGGGACGAATTGCCGCGGCGAGGCGACGCCCGCGGATCAGCGCCACAGCGACGTGGCCGGTATCTAAGTTCCGCCGCTTCCCGCCTGCAAGCACCGGGTTGTTCCTGCAGAGTCGGCGATCCAGTGCTGACAGACCCTGTGAACGTGTTTCGTCACCAATTCCCGAGTTGCCGAAGACGTATTGGCGTCCAAGTGCATTACGCGGAGTCCGCAATGCAGCGTTTGGAGACGTCTGCGTCATCCGACAGAGGGATCGCTCACGCGCGGAAAGCAGACACATCGCTGCTGGGCCTGCGCACGGAACACTTCCGCACGGGCATGCGAGCGCCTTGTGGGTCGCTTCCACGCCTATGGGCGGGAAGAGGCCGGGCGTCTTGCTGCCGACGATCGCCGCGCCGGCCAGCATCAGGGCAAGGAACGGAGATCTCCATCTGATCCGGAAGATCCTTTGGGCGGGATCGTTTGGCCGATCCCAAGGTACCGGCGATCCCGGCCGGTCGATTGGCGTGGCCTGAATCGACGCGATCGATTGCCGTCCCCGCTGAACGAAACGACGATCTTCCCGAGGAAAGCCAATCGAGGGAAGGGACGCGCCGTGACAATGTCCGTGCTGGTCGCAAAGACCCACAACGACATCCTCGCTACCCTCATCACGACGAGGCTGGGCTCGATCGACGACGTTTCGTTGGTCACGCCGGCGGCCGTCGGCGCCGAGGACATCGACAATTTCTGCCCTCCGGCAACGGCAGCAGCGCCCGATCTGTTCATCCTCGTTGGCTTCGAGAAGGACCTGAACGAGGTCGCGGCCGGAGTATTGACGAAGTTCCCCTCCAGCATCGTCACGCGGGTCATCGTCGGCCAAGGCGTCGCACACTTGGACTGGGGCCCGGCGAAGGTGGACGAACTGGTCGCGGTCGCGCGCTCGTTGTCGCGACGCAAGTCCCGTTCGCGCAAGCACGACCTCGTCGTGCGCGTCGAGCCAGCCGACGCTCCGGGCGCGGACGAGATCGCACGCAGCGTGCGGGTGTTCGCGAGCATCGCTGGGTGGCTCGATGCCTGGCTGCTCGCCTACCTACGGACCGTGGGCGATTCTCCCGGCGACATGCCCGGGCTAGCCGTCAGTCGCAGCACCGTCGAGACACTCCTGACCGGCGGCGCGTCCGTCTCGCCCTCCGCCAAGGACGATCGCAAGGCCATCGACGACGCCGAGCGCCGTCTCGCGCGGGCTCTAGAGAGCGACGCCGGACACCCGTTCAATCTTGCGAGCAGGTGCCTCGGGCTTTCGCCGCTCGAGTGCAAGGTCCTGCTGCTGTGCCTGGCGCCCGAACTCTCGGTGAAATACCAACGCGTCTTCGGTTTCCTCAACGATGACTTGTCGCGCCGGCGTCCGACGCTCGCCCTTCTCGCCGCGATGTTCGATGACCCACTCGAAGCGCGGATCGCCCTCGAGAACTGTCCCGCGGCGGTGCGCTGGCGCCTCTGGGACGACGGCTCGCATCCGCTGGCCGACGAGGCCCTTCGGCTCGACGCGTGCATGGTCGCGTGGCTGCTCGGACGCGGACATCCACTGGCGGGCGATCCCGTGACGGCATCGATGGCGCAGGTGGATCCCTGGCACGGCGCGGAGGACGCGTCGGAGGGAGGTGAACGCCTCGCGGAACTGCTGCAGGATTCGAACGGCGCGCGCTGGATCGTGCTGGAGGCCCGGGACGAGGCGAGGGCCGGCGCCGCTCTCGCGGCCGCGACACGGGGCACGGGCAAGCCGCTGCTGCGCATCACTCCGCGCGAGGCCGGGCAAGGCGAGCGCGACGAAGGTGCGCTGCTTCCCGGCCGCATTGCCTGGATCACCCGCGTGCTGGGCGCAATCCCGGTCCTCGTCGCGACCTCGCTCGAGGAGGGCAACGCGCCGGCCGCCAGGATCCGTCCTTTCATCGAACTGCTCGACGACTCGCCATCACCGCGCGTCGTCATATCCTCGAGTGTGGCCGATGTCATCGAAGCCCTGCCGGGGGATGGCCTCGCCGTCGTCCGCCTTGGAGACGCGGACGAGAAATCGGCGCGCGCCGCGCTGGAAGCCGGATCGCAGGCAAGCGGGCTGGACATTCCGCCCGCGGAACTGGCGCTCCTCGCGAACGCCTATCCGCTGCCGTCGGCGGCGTTGGAGAAGGCCTTGCGCCTGGCCCGCGCCGAGGGCGCGAGTGCGGGCATGCCGCCGGACGAGCAGGCCGCGCGCCTCTCGCTCGCCCTGCAGACCGTCGCCAGTCCCACGCTGCCGAAACTGGCGACGCGCCTCGCGCCGAGCTTCAACTTGACCAGCGTCGTGCTCCCGGAATCGCAGCGCGAACAGCTCAATGCGATTGTCTCGCACGTCGTGCATGCGCAGCGCGTGCTCGGCGACTGGGGATTTGCCGCCGACATGCCCTATGGCCGAGGCGTTTGCGCGCTCTTCGTCGGACCGAGCGGCTGCGGCAAAACCATGGCAGCGCGTGCGATCGGACATGCGCTGCGCCGTTGGGTCTACGCCGTGGACATCTCGCGCGTCGTCAGCAAGTACATCGGCGAAACCGAAAAGCAGCTGGACGCCGCCTTCGTCGAGGCCGAGCGCTCGGGCGCGATCCTGCTATTCGACGAGGCCGAATCGCTTTTCAGCGCACGCGGCAACGTCAACAGCGCGAACGACCACTATGCGAACCTGAAGACTGCGTACCTGCTGCAGCGGATCGAGAACTTCTCCGGGCTCGCGATCCTGACCTCGAACCTGGGTCGGCACATCGATCCCGCCTTCACGCGGCGGTTGCGATTCATCGTCGATTTCCCCTTTCCCGATGCCGCGGCGCGCGAGCGCATCTGGCGACAGTGCCTGCCCGCGGCCGCACCGGTCGCCGAGGACGTCGACCTCGGCTTCATCGCGCGTCGCGCGGAACTCTCGGGTGGCAGCATCCGCCAGATCACGCTCGGTGCCGCGTACAAGGCTGCGGCGGAAAACTCGTCCATCCACATGCGCCACATCCTGGAAGCGGCTCGCGCCGAGGCCGGCAAGATGGGCATGCCTCGCCTCGAGCGCGAACTCGGCGGCATCGCCGCGTAGGTAGGCATCCATGAGCGCCCTCGCGATCCAGGACGTCACCAACGCGATAGCGGCACGCCTGCAGGCCGCGGTCACGCAGGCGACGCCCGCTGCCGCCCCGGGCAGCGCGCGCGTCTTCGTGGGCACGCTGGACGACGCGCAGGCACTCAATTCCTCGCTCGTCCTGTTCCTGCATCGCACCAATCCCTGCCAGGCCCTGCGCAACTCGCCGCACATCGTGCCGCCAGCGATCCCGGGCGACAAGGAGCAGGTCTACACCGCGGCCCTGCCGCTGGACCTGCACTACCTCGTCACAGTCGGACGTCAGCAGGCGTCCGAACCCGAGGAATTGCGCCTGCTCGGGTTCGCGATGCAGGCCCTGAACGACGACCCAGTGTTCGTGGGAGCCGCGGTCGGGGGACAGGTCGCTCGCCTGACCCTCGACGTCGCGACCAGCGACGAATTGAGCCGGATCTGGGCGCTCTTTCCCACGGTGAACTACCGAACCTCCGTGCTCTATCTCGCGTCGCCGGTCTGGATCGACCCGCGGCTGCCAGAGACGCCGGCGGCGCCGGTGATCCTCCAGCGCTCCGCAACGGGCGTGCTCGCGTGAGCGGAACCATGGCCGCGCTCTTGCTCAACCCCATCGAAACGATCGAGCGACGCGTGCTCGTCGCGGTCGAATTGTTCGACCCCGTGGCGCAGACGATCGTCCATCGCGGCATGGACGTCACAGCCAGCGGGCTGGACTCGCGGCCCATCCTCAGCGCCAGTGGCCGGTTCGTCTGGATCGCGAAGCCGGGTTCCCAGGACTGGCCGACACGCTTCGACGTGGACGTCGCTTCGACCCCCTATTTGCCGGCCAGCCAGCCGGGCCCCGCCCGGCCGGCCGACATTGCGAACGCCTCCGCCGCGCAGCGCCTGACGCGCATCGTGCTCGCGCCGAGGCCGAGCTACCTGTTTCCCGAAGGGGTGACCGTCATCTCCGGAACCATGCGCGAGACCGTTGACGAGGGCGCGGCCGCGGTCGTCGGCGCCGAGGTCGCCCTGTCCTGGCAACCGGATTCGCACCCTGCCCAACTCGGGCAGCCCATCAAGTCGCCGCTGGTGACCACAACGGACGCGGTCGGCGAGTTCGCGTTGGTGCTCATTCCCACCACATCGCCGAAGCCTCTGCTGGATACGGCAGGACGTATCGCGATCCACATCCAGGTCACCCGCGGCGGCACAACGCGTTCGGAGCCCCAAACCCGTCTGGTCCCGGAAGCCCGCAGGACAGACCTGTGGCCGCCACTGGCCTGGACAGATCTCACCTGATTCCATCGAGGAGCGTACATGTCCACCTATCTCGCACCAGGCGTCTATATCGAGGAAATCGAGGTCGGGCCCGTTCCCATCGATGGCGTCTCGACCAACACGGCTGCCATCCTCGGCGAGACGGAGCGCGGGCCGACGATGCCCGTGCTGCTGACCAGTTACAACGACTATCTGCGCAAATTCGGCAGTTCGTTTGGAGACGACCAATACGTGCCGTCCGCCGTCTATGCCTTCTTCCAGAACGGCGGCTCGCGGTGCTATCTCGCGCGCATCGTCGACCGGACGAATTCGACCGCAGCCTCTCAGGATTTCGGCGGCTACCACGTCGAGGCCATCGGACCGGGCGACTGGGGCAAGCGGATCTTCGTGCAGATTTCTGACTCCACGACCACCACGACCGTGGCTGGGCAGAAGACGCCCATCGGCATCAAGATCGAGGTGGCTTACTGGGCCGCCACTCCCACGCCGCCCAATCCCTTGCCAAATCCGTTCGCGGTGCCCGGATCTACCGCGCCGAGGCTGGCCGTCCCGCCCCAGATGACGGAAGTCTTCGACGACGTGGTGCTCGACGATCCGTCGTCCCAGAACTACTACCAGAAGCGCCTTCCGGGCAACTCCGGCCTCATCGTCTTCTCGCAGATCGCCGGCAGCGTCGCCCCTGTGACGAAGGGGCTGGGGCCGCTGACGCAGGGCGGGGCAGCCGGGAACGCGCCGACGGTCGCCGACTACGCCGGCGTCGATCCCGTCCCGACCAACCGGCAAGGGCTGGCAGCGTTGCTTCTGGACCCCTACCGCGACATTGCGCTCGTCCATGCGCCCAATGCGCCCGACCCTGTCACCAAACTGATCATCAGTCATTGTGAGGACAACCGCTTCCGGTTCGCCGTCGTCGACTGCCCTGTCAACGTAGGCGACGTGTCGCAGTTGGATCCTCGAACCACCTTGCAAGACACAACCTTCGCTGCGTTCTATTCTCCATGGGTCGCCATCTCGGATCCGAAGTCGGGAATGCAGCGCAAGGTTCCACCGGGAGGGTCGATCCTTGGGATCTATTCGCGCTCCGACTCGAACAGAGGCGTATTCAAGGCGCCCGCCAATGAACCCGTCTTCGGCGCGCTGGATCTCGAGTTCAAATTCGGTCAGGCCGAGCAGGAGTCACTCAATCCGAACGGCGTCAACGCTATCCGGCAATTCCCCGGCCGCGGCATCCTCGTCTGGGGCGCACGCACGCTTTCCAGCAACGCTCTCTGGAAATACGTCTCCGTTCGTCGCCTGCTGATCTTCCTCGAGCATTCCATTTTCGACGGCACGCAATGGGTCGTCTTCGAGCCCAACGACGAGAAGCTCTGGGGCCGCGTCGCCGACTCCATTCGCCTCTTCCTGCGCACGCAATGGCGAGAAGGCGCGCTGATGGGCACCACCGAGGACGAGGCCTTCACCATCGTCTGCGACCGCACCACGATGACCCAAGACGACATCCTGAACGGCCGGCTGATCTGCCAGATCGGCGTCGCGCCGGTCCGGCCAGCCGAATTCGTGATCTTCCAGATTTACCAGATGACGCAGGAAGCGCAGAGCTGATCCCGCATCGAACCGCATCCAAAGGACATCGACATGGCCACCCGCATCGATCCCATCCGCAATTTTCGTTTCGCCGTGCTCGTCGACGGCAAGACCTACAGTTTCAGCGAAGTGACCGTCGGCGATTCGACGACCGACGCGATCGACTATCGGGTGGGCGACGACCCGACCTACCTGCGCAAGCTTTCGGGACTCAGCAAGTTCGGAAACATCACGCTCAAGTGGGGCACGACGAATGCACTGGATCTCTATAAGTGGCACGCCGACACCGTCTCCACCGGCAGCACCAACAACCGCAAGACGGTGACGATCAGCCTGCTTGACGAGACCAACAAGGAGGCGGCGCGGTTCGTGGCCAGCAACGCCTGGCCCGTGAAGTACACGCCCGGTGCGTTCAACGCGAAGGGCAACGACGTGATGATCGAGACGCTGGAGCTCGCGCACGAGACGCTTGAACGCGCCATGTGAATCGATTGCATCGGAGTACCTCATGACCACCGCTTCGTCCGCGCGCTTTGCGACCGAAATCGAGTTCACGCTACCCAAGGGCTATATCGACCGTTCCGGTGTCCTGCACCGCCGCGGCACGATGCGACTCGCCACGGCCGCAGACGAGATCCTGCCCGCATGCGACCCCCGCGTGATGCAGAACGCTGCCTACCTGGCCGTGATCGTGCTGACGCGCGTGATCGTCAAGCTGGGATCCCTGCAGGACATCGACGTCCACGTCGTCGAGAACCTCTTCGCCTGCGACTTCGACCACCTGCAGCGGCTCTACGAGCAGTTCAACGCGATCGACCCCGGCGACGGCAGCGTCCTCGCGAGTTCCCTGCGACTGGCCGGCGAAAGGGTCGGCGCCCTGGGGGAGGCATGAAGGTCTATCCGCGCCATCGTCTCCAGCAGGAGATGGCCTTCCTCGCCTATTACTTCCATTGGGGACGCGACGAGCTCATGAATCTCGACCATCTTGAACGTCGCCGCTGGTGCAAGGAACTGTCGCGCATCAACCGCGAGCAGGACGACGCGCCCGAACGCTCTCTCGAGGACCTGCTGTGAGTGGCCGGCGCGATCCCTACTCGGGCTTCCGCTTCCTTGTCGAAGCCGAAGCCGTGATCGTGGGCGCCTGCGCCCGGGTCAAGGGATTGGCCCGCGAGACCCGCGTCGAGACCTACCGCGAAGGCGGCGTGAACGACTTCGAGTACAAGCTCGCCAGCCTCACCACCTACGGCAACCTGATTCTCGAGCGCGGATTGCTGAAGGAGACGCTCTGGAACTGGCATGACCAGGTCGTTGGCGGCAACATCCAGCGCCACAAGATCACCGTGACGCTGCGGGACGAAAGTTCGACCGCCGCCTGGATCTGGTACGTGGATGGCGCCTATCCGGTGAAGTGGAGCGTGACGGACCTCGATGCCAGTTCGCCCAACGTCCTCTTCGAATCGATCGAATTTGCCCATCACGGCATCAGGCGGGCGGCATGAAGACCGCCTTCGTTGCACCGAGAATTCTGCGCGTCGCCGCCCGGTGGCGCGCGGGCCGGATGTCCGGAGCGTTCCTCATCCCGATGGCAGCGCTCGCCTTCCTGCGCCGGCGGCGCCCCGCGGCCCTCGTCTCGGCCGCGGGCAGGCGCGGCACGGCGCCCGGCGGCATGTCCGATTCGCCGAACATGCGCGCGGTGTTGGTCCGATACCGGCGCGACGGGGTCGCGCTCGAGGCTTCGGGACGGGACAGGCCGAGCCCCTCACCGTACGGCGGATCGACTTCGGCGGCGATGTCCGCGGGGCGTGCCGGGTCGATCGTGTTGCGATTCGTCGAACGGCAAGACTTCTTCGGCAAGTTCGCCGCGCCGCGGGTGGAGCGCGCGTTCGTGCCGCGTGACGTCCGCTTGACTCGCGAAGCGGCGGCGAGGCGCTTGTCCGGCCGCGAAGATCCCCGGCCACAACGGCGGCCCGATCGGAATCCATCCAACGCGCTTGCTGCGTCGATCGCCGTCGGATCTCGGTCGCCCGCGTCCCTGCACACGCAAAGTGCAGTACGCGGCACGCTGTCGCTGTCGAACCGCTGGGCCGCGCTGCGTTTGCGCACCGCGCTCGATCACGGCTCGCTTGCACGCGCTTCGCATGCGCGCGCAACGCCATGGACACCCGGAACAGGCGTCGAGCCGGCGCCGCGTTTCGCCGCGCATGAGGCTCATCGCCTCAACTGGCCGACGGCGCAGTCCTTCCGCCGTAGGAATGTGTTGCTCCTGCGATCGCCAGAGCGCGTGCCGGTCGAGACTTCGGTCGCGCCGGGCTCGCAACGCACCCTGCCGGGAAGGTCGGAAACTCGGATCGCCGGCCGGCCGGTCGGCATCGTGCGCCGCACTTCGTCGCCGGCAGGAGTCCGCGCCGCGGAAGCTCCTGCGGGCACGATCGACCGACACGCTCGCCAGGCCACTGCGCGCACGCCGAGGGCAGAGGACTCGCGGTCACTCATGACAGGCCTGCCGCCGCTCGAACTGCGCCATCCGTCGCACGGCGCGTCGCGCCCGGGCCACCTCACCGACGCGCACGCCCGGCTCGAGCCTCGAACCGCGCCCGCGCAGGTCGAGTCTCCTGTCGCATCGCCGCGCGCGTCGGCGGCGAGCGAGATGCCGAGCGGGCCGGTGCTGGATCGAGTCGCCGACGAGATCATCCGTCGCATCGAGAAGCGTCAGCGCATCGAGCGCGAACGCCGGGGGCATTGACATGGCCAAGCTCGAGAAGGCTCGCATCACCATCAAGAATGGGTCGAGGGCCGGCACCGTCTACGAGGTGCTCTTCAATCCGACCGAGTACAGCTTCGACCGCAGCAATTCGTTCAAGAGCACGCCCATCCCCGGGCTGACGAGTCCGTTGCTCCAGTTCATCAACGGCGAGGCCGACCAGCTGAGCATGGAGCTGTTCCTGGACGACTACACGGATACCCCTGGCCGTTCCGCCGGGGGCGCCCAGGCCAAGTCCGTCGAAGCACGCGTGAAGGAATTGAGCGACCTGCTCAACATCGACGCCTCGCTGCACGCGCCGCCCTCGGTGATGTTCTCGTGGGGACCGCTGGAGTTCGTCGGCCTCATCGAGAAGATGGGCCGCAAGGTCACCCTGTTCCAGCCTGACGGCACCGCCGCGCGGGTGCGCCTGTCGGTGACGTTCAAGGAATACCGCAGCATCGACGAGCAGTTGCGCTCGCCGCGCCGCGAATCGACCGACAAGAGCAAGCGCCGCGTGATCGTCGGGGACGACAGCGTCTGGATGGTGGCCTCGCGCGAATACGGTGATCCGGCGCAGTGGCGGTATGTCGCCGACCAGAACGACCTGGACGATCCACGGGAGGTTCGGCCGGGTCAATGGCTGATCCTGCCGCCTTTGGAGAGCGATCTTGGACCTGTCTGACTTCTCGCGCAGCAACGGCGGCCTGTATGTGCCGGCCTGCCAGATCCTGGTCGACGGCAGCGACCTGTTGCGCCAGGAGCTGATGGCCATCACGCAGGTCGAGGTCGACCAGGTGCTGCAGAGCGCGGGTCGCTTCACCTTCACGATCGTCAGCGCCTACAGCATGGAGTACCACGACTTCGCGACCGCAAAGCGGAAGAACGTATTCGATCTCCTGCGTTTCGGTGCCTCGGTCTCCATCGCGATGGGCTACGGCAGCAGGCTGCCGGTGCTCATCACCGGCAGCATCACCGAGATCAGCACGAGCTTCCCCGAGACCGGCTATCCCGAGCTCGTCGTCTCGGGCTACGACCGCAGCTTCCCGATGACGACGGGCAAGAACACCAGCACCTGGAACAAGCGCTGCGACAGCGACGTCGTCTCGGAGATCGCGAAGAAGCACAGCCTCGATACCGACATCGATTCGACCACGGACAAGCATCCGCGCATCGAGCAGCATCAGCAGACCGACCTGGAGTTCATCAAGAAGCTCGCGGACCGCAACCACTTCGAGTTCTACGTACGTGGCGACGTGCTGCGGTTCGGCAAGCCCAAGGACAAGGCCTCCGGCCTCATCCGCATGTCCTGGGGCGAAGGTTTGCTGAGCTTCAAGCCCGAAGCGAACCTCGCCGGGCAGGTCGCCAGCGTCGAGGTCTATGGCTGGGACCCGAAGAACAAGCAGGCCATCAAGGGCGTCGCGAACGCGGGTGACGAGTCCGGCCGCGAGCCCTCGGGAACCAGCGGCGCCGAGGTGATGCAGCGCCCGGGCTACCAGACGCCCACCATCCGGTTGCGCCAGCCGGTGTACACGCAATCGGAGGCCGACCACCGTGCGCGCGCGGCCCTGAACGAGCGCGCGAAGACCTTTCTCACGGGTGAAGGCGAGTGCGTCGGCATCCCGCAGCTGCTGCCCGACGAGAGCGTCACGCTCGAGAACCTGGGCCCGCGATTCTCGAAGGTCTATTACGTGAGCGAGACGACGCACAAGTTCGACAGCGGCGGCTATCGCACCCGCTTCAAGGTCAAGGAGACAACGCTATGAACAGGCCCGGGCTGGACTACCGCGAGACCGAAATCGAGGCCGGTGGCTACGTGAAAGGCGCCACGGTGGCGCTGGTCACGCAGAACAAGGATCCCGACGGGCTGGGGCGGGTGAAGGTGCGCTATCCCTGGCACGAGCAGCCGACCGACAGCTACTGGGCCCGCATCGCCGCGCCGATGGCCGGCAAGGGTCGCGGCCTGTTCCTCCTGCCGGAGGTGGGCGATGAAGTGCTGGTGACCTTCGATCGCGAGGACATGCGCTTCCCGTACGTGCTCGGTGGGCTGTGGAATGGACAGGATGCGCCGCCCGAGAAGAACGCCGACGGCAAGAACGACTTGCGCCTGCTGAAGACGCGCTCCGGCCACGTCCTGCTTTTCGACGACGGATCGCCGGGACGCATCGAACTGCAACTGGCCGACGGGAAGAAGCTTCATATCGACGAGGACGGCTTGAAGATCACCGACACCGACGGCAACAGCATCGAGATCGACAGCACGTCGGGCTCGATCACCGTCGCGTCCAGCACCAGCCTCAAGCTGTCATCGCCCGAGATCTCCGTCGAGGCCTCGGGGCCGCTGTCGCTCAAGGGGGCGACGGTGACCGTCCAAGGCAACGTCATCAGCCTCAACTGAAGGATCGCCATGGGACAACCTGCCGCCCGCCTCGGCGACCTCACCAGCCACGGCACGCCGCTCGGGCCGGGGCCGGGCTGTCCCACGGTGCTGATCGGAGGGCAGCCGGCCTGGCGGGTCGGGGTCGATGTGCACATCTGCCCGCTGTCGGACGGCCCCAAGCCGCACGTGGGCGGCAGCGTGCCGGTGGGCAGCGTGTCGGTGACGATCGGCGGGCTGTTCGCCGCGCGCCAGGGCGACCAGGTCGTCGAGGCCGGCGCGCCGAACGTCATCGCGCAGGGCCTGCCGACCGTCCTCATCGGATAGGGCGACACACCATGGACACCCGCAAGGCTTTCCTCGGACGCGGCTGGGCCTATCCGGTGCAGGTCGACGTGCAGACGGGGATGGTCGCCTTTGCGGAATACGAGGTCGACATCCGCCAGGCGATCTCCATCATCCTCGGCACCGCTCCGGGCGAGCGCGTGATGCAGCCGGACTTCGGCTGCGGCATCCAGCAGATGGTCTTCGAGGCCATCGACACGGCCACGCTCACCCGCATCCAGGCGCTCGTCACCGACGCACTGACGCGCTTCGAGCCGCGCATCTCGCTGACCGAGGTCATCGTCGACCCACTGCTCGCCGCGGAAGGTGAGCTGCGCATCTCGGTGAACTACTTCGTGCGCCTGACCAACCAGATCGGCAATCTGGTGTTCCCGTTCTACTTCCAGGAAGGCGGCAGGTCATGAGCTCGCCGCCAGGCCTGCAGAACCGCCGCACGAGCCAGTGGTACCGGGAGCTGCGGGCGCGCGCCAAGGCCTGGATCCCGGACTGGCAATTCGCCGAGGCGACAGGCGATTTCGGCGACGCCGTGCTGCACGTCGCGGCGCGCTTCCAGTCGGAGGTCGCGCAGCGCCTCGACCACGTCTCGGTCAAGTCGGCGCTGGGCTTCGTGGACTGGCTCGGCATCGTGCCCCGTTCGGGAAACGCCGCCACGGTCCCCGTTGCATTCCGTCTGGCGGCCGGCGCGCAGGCGACCGTGACCGCGACCGCCTCGACCCGCCTGCAAGCCGATGCGGATGCAGGGCCGGTCGTGTTCGAGACCACCAAGGACGTGGACATCGTGCCTGCCACGATCCTCAGCCTGGTCGCGCTCGATCCCGACAACGATCACGTCTTCGTCGCGCCCGGATGGGTCACCAGCCTCGACGCCGTCGCTCCGCCGACCGGGCAATGGGGGCTCGCGAGCCGCGCGAACGCCGGGAGCACCCGGCTCCAGCTCACGCCGCTGTCGGGCCTGGGCGTTGGCACGGTGCTCAGGCAGGGCTTGCTCGAATACACGGTGGCCGCCGCCCCGACCGGCGGCCTGGCGACGATCACCCCCGCGCTCGGTACGCCCGGCCTGGCGCCGGACCCGACGAATGACGATGCCGGGCTCGAGGCCGGCTCGGACCTGTTCGACGCGGTGACCGACTTCACGCCGTTCGATCAGTCCACGCGCGACAGCCAGGAACACGCGCTCTACATCGGCGACGCGGACCTGCTGGACATGACTTCCGCAGGCACGATCAGCGTCACCGGAGGTAACGCGCTCGTCGACGGCGTCTGGGACTACTGGGGCAAGCAGGGCGACGCCGACCCCGGCTGGCTGCCCTTGAGCGTCGTCCGGCCCGTCGTCCAGGATCTCGTCCTGCAGAAGACCCAGGTCGCGAGCTTCGAACTGCTGGAGCTCGAGGGCCGCAAGCCGGCGCGTCGCTGGCTGCGCGCACGGCTTGCGCCCTCCGCGGTGCCGCCGACGAGCGCACGCTCGCTCTCGGGCGTCGCGCTGCAGATCAACGCGGACGAATCGACCGAGGTGGATCCGAAAGGGGTCATCGCGGCGACGAACACGACGCCGCTGGTGATCGACGAGGCGTTCTATCCGTTCGGCCGCATCCCGCGCCAGTTCGACACCTTCTACATCGGCTGCGACGAGGCGTTTTCCAAGTCCGGTGCCACGGCGACGCTGAACCTGGACATGTCGGAGCCCACGCTCGGCGCCCTGGCCGTCGCGAACGACGGCGCCGCGCAGCCCCTGGTGTTCGGGACGGGCCAGGACGGCGCCCTGCATCGCTTTCAGATGGCCGACGGCAGCGACGCCCAGCCACTCTATCTCGGCCCCGCGCGGCCGCCCGCCACGGCGGCCAGCGGGGACTCGACGCTGCTGGCGGCCAACGTCGATCCCTCGCTGTTCGTGCAGGGCGGCGTCGCCCAGGTCTTCGTGGCCACGAACCAGCGGGTCTGGCAGTGGAGCGAGACCATCGCGCAGCCCGGCACGGGGACGTGGACGGACTTCGGCCTGCCCATCGCCGACGGCTCCGCGACCGCCATCGACCAGCTCGTGCTGCTCGGTCAGGGCGGCGCCGGCACGCTGCTCGTGGCGAAGATGGCCGGCGGGCAGATCCGCATGCTCGACCTTCCCCGAGGCTCCAGTTCATGGAAGCCCGTCTACTGGAAGACGAACGACCCCACGGTCGCAGCCGACGACCCTTGGCTGCAGCTCGTCCCCATCCACGATGCCGGCGCGTCGGGCCAAGCCACAACCGTGGCGGACAAGCTTCTAGGCACGCAGCCGGGAAGCAACCCGGGGCAAGTCGAACTGCGGATGCTGCAGCGGCTGCCGGAAAAGTGGGGGCGCACGGACCTCGGCGCGTTTGCTGAATGGGATGCAGAGGTCGCGCCTGTGGCCATCACCAGCGGCAACGACGTCCGGCTGTTCACCGTCACCGCTGCGACGACGGGGGCCGACGCCAAGCCGGCGGAACTCCACGCGATCACCGTGCCGAGCGCCGCCCAGGGCGCCGCGGCCGAACAATCGAAGCTGTCCTTGGGCTCGCCCGTCGTCGGCAGGCGACTGGCGACCCGCCTCATCAACGACGAGCTGTACGTGCTGCTGGTCGTCAAGCGCGATGCCAGCGATGCGGAGCCGTCGCAACTGGCTTGGTGGCGGCCCGACGGCGGCGACCTTGCCAAGCTGCTGTTCACGGCGGACGTGTCGGCGGGCGCGGCGGCGCTGAGGGAAGTCCCTGCGTTCCTGGACGACGGCAACCGCCTCGTCGCGTCCTCGACCCAACCCGGCCTGCTGCTCAACTCGACATCGCTTTTCAGGAGCAGGGCTTTCAATGTCGACGCCGCCGACCTCGAGACGGGATTCGTCCTCAAGATCCAGCTGAGCGAGAACGACGTGGTCGCGCTTTCCAGCGGCGAGGCCGCCCGCATCGAGACGGTGACCGGCTTGGCGTCGGGGGACTGGCTCTACACGGCGAACTTCTCGGGCTCCGATGCCCAGGGCAGCGTGTTTCCCGACCCGTCGAAGTTAAAGCCTGTCAAGGTGAAGCTCAAAGGCGACGGGCCGAACCCAGTGCTCAGCCTGTCGACGTCGGCAAGGATCGTCGAGCAATCCCGCTTGCTCATCGCATTCACCGACCAGGGGCAGCAGCAACTGCGCGCGTTCGACGTGGCGAAGGTGACCACCACCTGGGCCGGCCCGACCAAGGTGCAACTCAAGCAGCCGTTCCGCCCGGGCGACGGCCCCGTCTACTGCTGGATCTACGATGCCGAGGGCGCTCCGGCAGAGTCTTCCACTCGCCAGGTCGACCTGTTCTTCCAGGCGGTGGTGAAGTACAGCGCGGGTCCCGGAGCGACCAGCATCACCGCGGGCGCGATGCTGTACTTCCCGAACGGCAAGGTGAAGCCCGCCCGGCAGCAGATCGACGACGTCGACGCCAGGAACCAACGGCTCGTGCTGCACGCTCCCTGGGAGAAGCGGCCGCAGGGAGGCTCGTTGACAGCCGTCGTGCAACCGGCCACCGATCCGTGGTCGGAGCTGACGGGTGACGTCTCGTCCAACCCGCTGCTGTCGTGGGAATACTGGAACGACCGCGGCTGGTGGTCGCTCGCAGGCGTCGTCGACGAGACGGCCAACCTGAAGCGATCGGGCGCGATCAGCTTTACCATTCCCTCCGACTTGAAGCCGACGCAGGTGCAGAGCCAGAAAGGCCGCTGGATCCGCGCCCGGCTCGTGGGCGGCGACTATGGGCGCGAGAGCTACACCATCACGTCGACGCCGGCTGCAGGCGGCAGCCAGTCCGCGGCGACGCGGCAGGAAGTCACCGTCGACACCAACGACGTGCGGCCGCCCATCGTGGTCCGGCTCGGCGTCGCCTACCGGATCGACCAGCCGACGCCGCCCGCGCTCGTGCTCGCGTCCGACAGCGGCTCCTGGTCCGACCAGAGCGACTGCAACCGTGCGAAGCTGCCTTTCGACGTCTTCGTGCCGGTCTCCACCAGGCTTGCGCCCTTCGGGCCAGCCGCCGCGCCACCGGTTGGCGGGCATGCCCTCTACATCGGCTTCTCGCAGCCCCCGCTCGGCGCATCGGTCAAGCTGTTCTTCAAGATCGCGACCGAACAGGACAACACGGCGCTGGCCCCGTTGAAGGCAGAGGTCCTGCGCGATCGGGCATTCGAGCTCGTTCCCACGGAGGACGAGACCCTCGCGCTCGGCGAGAGCGGCATGGTCACGATGTCGATCGACGGGCCGCTCGCCCTGACCGAACTCTTCGGAAGCGCGGCGTACTGGATCAGGCTGACCCCGACGCGCAACGCGAGCACCTGGTCGCCCTCGATCGCCGGCGCCTTCGTCAACTGCACCTGGGCCAGCGCGATCGAGTCGCAGGAGCTCGAGATCCTCGGAACCTCCGACGGCTCGCCCGACCAGATGGTCGTCCTTTCGCGCAAGCCCGTGCTTCCCGGCAGCGTCGTGCTGCTCGTGCGCGAGTTCATCGGCGACGACGAGCGCCTTCAGTTGCCGCCGGGAACGCTCATCGTCTCGCTGCCCGGCCTGCCGGGCGACTGGGTGCGATGGGCGGAGGTTGACGATCCGGCGGATTACGGGCCGAACGACAGGGTGTATGCCCTTGATCCGGTCGCGGGCGAGATCCATTTCGGTGACGGCGTGCGCGGGTTCATCCCGCCGGTCGGGACGGATTCGATCGTCGCCCAGACCTACAAGCGCATGAGCGGCGCCAGTGCCGACCTGGTCGCGGAACGAGCGACACTGGATCTCGTCTCCCCGATTGCAGGGGTCGACTCCGTCGTCACCGTCGATCGTGCGGAGGGCGGCAGCGATCCAGAGACGGCCGTGATGCTGAGTCCGCAGGGCGCGAGCGTCACGGAAATCACGGGCTCTCCCGCCCCAGGACTGCAGGACCTGTCGCGCTATTTCTCGGACGATCCGGCGCAAGCGATCGTCCTGGCAGATTCGGCTTCCGTGTTGTTGCAGCTCGTCCCGGCCCAGCTGCGCCAGCGCGGGCGCGCGGTGACCCTGCGCGACTTGCAGGACATGGCGCGCTACGCCAGCGTCGACGTCGCCCAGGCACTGGCGATGGATGCGCCGAACGGCGTGCGCGTGCTCGTCGTTGCGCGCGGCGATTCGCCCAAGCCCAGCCAGGCGTTGTGCCGTGCCGTGACCGCCTACCTGGTCGAACGGGCCAGCCCCGCCTGGGCCCACGCGGAAGCGATCGATGTCTCGGCACCGACGCTCGTCCCGTTCACCGTGAAGGTCAAGCTGAGCCTGCCGACGCTGGACGAGTCAGGCGGCATCGCCCAGGACGCGAAGCAGGCGATCACGGCCTTGTTCGACCCCGCTTCGGGCGGCTTCGGCCACCACGGATGGCCCATCGGGGCGGTGCCGCGCGAGGAGGACGTCGGCGCCTGCCTCGTCGTTCGCGCCGGAGGCGCCATGCCCTACGAGTTCGAATCCGCCTCGATCGCGACGGCCGACGGCGCAGCGCTGGCGACGCTGGCATCCGATGCGCTGGCCGTCCTCGAGCCCGGCGGCGTGAGCGTCGAGGTCGACCTGAAGGAGACGCCGTGAGCCCCCTGCATTTCGATCTGGCCAACACGGATTTCGACCAGTTGGTCACGCTCAGCCGCTCGCTCATTCCGAAGCTCGCACCGGAATGGACGGACAACAATCTGCACGATCCGGGGATCATGCTGATCGAGCTCCTGGCGTGGACCGCGGACGCCCAGATCTATTCACTGGCGCGCGTCCGCCACGACGAGCGCGCGGCCTACGCCGCCTTGTTCGGACTCGCGGCGCGCGGTGCCCGGCCGGCGACCACGCTGGTCTGGCCTGCGGCGACGCCCGTCACGGCCGTGCTCGAGGTTGCCAATACGCTGATCGACGCGACCTCGTCGATGCCATCGTTCCGTCTGGACCAGACCGTCTTCAAGTCGACCCCGTTCGTCGAATGCACGCCTGCCGTGCCTGTCCGGGTCGAAACGCACCTCCACGACGGGACGGTTGTCGACCAGTCGGCCTCCCTGCGGCTGGGCGGGTTCGACTACCAGCCGTTCGGCTCGCGGCCACGACGTGGCGACCAACTGCGCGTCTCGTTCGACCGTCCCTTGCAGGGATTGAGCAGCACGCAGCAGCAGGACACCTGCCTCACGCTGGGCATCCAGGTTTCGCCGCGAACGACCCCCGCCGCATTGCTGCCGCTGGACATCGACGACGCCGGCTTGCCAGACTCGAATCCGTGCCGGCACTTCGATGTGTCGCTGTTCGACGGGCTCGTGAAGCACCGGGTTCGCGTGGCCTACGACGGCACGACGGGATTCCAGCGCACGGGCGTCATCGTGCTGGCGATTGGCCAGGCGTTGGCGGCCACGAGGAACTGCCGCACCATCGCGTTCGAATGCCGCTCTGGCGGGTTTCCGGGCGCGCCGCGGATCCGGGCGATCGTGCCCAATGTGCTGCCGATCGAACAGGTCCTGGACGGCACCCAGACCTTCGTCGATGGAACGAACGGACAGCCCGACTTCGGCGTCACGCTGACGGCAACGCCGATGGACTCCGGCCGCAAACCTCCGCTGAAGGTGACCTTCGACCTTGCCGACGGCAGCACCGACGAATGGAAGCCCGCCAAACTGGGCGACTTCGCGAGCCACGGCCCGCTCGACAAGGTCTACGTCTACGACAGCGACCTGGGCACGCTGCGCTTTGGCAATGGCGTGAACGGCAGCCTGCCACCGGCCGGCGTGCCTCTCGTCGTCGCCTACTCCACCACCGCGGGACAGGACGGCAACGGACCCAGGAACCTGAAATGGCGCGTCGGCGCCGTCGCCACTTCGGGCGTGGTGTACGGCGTCAACCGCGAAGCGGTCGTCGGCGGCGCGGCCGCCGACGAGGCGACCGACCTGCAACGACTCGCACGCCTGCGCTCGCGGGAATCGCATCCGATCGTGACGTCGCAGGACGTCGCCGACGCCGCGCTCGCGCTGCCCGATCTCGACGTCGCGCGGATCGAAGAACTGAGCGCTGCCCTGGTCGCGTCCGCGCCGCGCGAATTGCGGGGCATGCGCACGCTCGTGGCGATGCGCGACCGGCTGGGCGCGCCGGTCGACCTGGACGCGCCGCCCGAGAGCCCTGAATGGCTCGCGGAGATCCGCCGCCGGCTGGCCGGACGCCTGCTCCTGGGCGAGCGGATGCGCTTCGTCGCTCCGGCCTATTCGCCCTTGTCGGTCGCAGCGACGCTCGAGGTCCGCCGCGGCGAGGATCCGGTCGCCATCGTGAACTCCGCCCGGGACATGCTCGCCCGGCACTTCCAGCTCGTGCCCGACGCGTCCGGCACGAGTCTCTGGCCGTTCGGCAGGCGGCTCGAGCCGCTGGACTTGAGGGCGAGACTGCGCGCCCTCCCCGGCGTCGCCCGCGTCTCTTCCTGCACGCTGCTGCGGCCCGACGGATCGTCCTGGCAGGCGCCTGCGGACGTGGCACCGAACTGGCTGCCGCTCTTCCTGCCGGAACTGTGCGTCATCACCGCCGCCCGATCGACGACGGAGGCGCCGTCATGAGCACCGTCGGCGACCTCCGGTCCTATCGATTCGCGCACTCATCCCAATGGAGCCTGGGCCTGTGCGACCAGCTCTCCGTGACGAACGACGGATTGCGGCTCCCGACCCGCTACGGCCCGGCAGGGATGATTCCGGATTCCCACGGCGCGCAACTGCTGTGGACGTCCGAGGACGGCCTCCACTGGCGTTCGGACGACGGCCGGATCGCCTGGCTTGGCGACGGCGCCGACCGGCGTGCCCACATGCCCTGCCCGGAATTCCTGGATCGTGCGACGCGCGTGGTGTCGGATGGCGCTTGGCTATGGGTTGTGACCGCGGGAGAACACGCCATCCACCGGCTCGACGCCCGGAGCTTCTGCGCTGTCGACGTGATCGAATTCAAGTCCGAGAACGTGCGGGACGCCACGGGTGACGGCTGCGCAGGCCTATGGGTGCTGCTCGCCTCGGGTGCGCGCGAGCGCGTCGTGCACGTCGGCCGCGGCGGTGCGATCGATCGCACGCTGGCGCTGCCCGCGCAGGCCCAGGGCGCGACGGGCATCGCCTTTCTCGGCAAGGTCGGGAAGTCCGGACGCATCGCGTTGCTCGTCGCGGCCACGTCGAAGATCGTACTCGTCGACCTGGCGTCGCCGGACAAGGCCGAGATCGCCGATCTCTCGGCGATGCTGCCGCCCGGCGCCGTTCCTGCGTGCCTTCGTGACGACCAGTCCGCGCGCATCATCGTCCTCGCCAGCGTGCCGGCGGGCGCGGACGCGAGCGGATGCGGCCTGCTGCTTGACGAGGAGTGCGCGCCACTCGCGTCGTTCGCTGCCGCGACGTTGCAGGGCCGGGCGGCTCGCGCCTTGTTCCACGACGCGATCCTGGGCGGCAAGCGCCTCCGCGTCGCCACCTCCGCGGGCATCGCCCGCTTCGAGCCGGTCGTCACAGCCCCCGCAGACGCCGCGGCCCGCGCGGCGCATCGCTGGTTGACGCCGGCCCTGCGATCGCCGGTGACAGGGCCGCTGCGAGGATGGCTGCGCGCCGACCTGAGCGCAAGCATCCCCGATGGCGCTCGCATCACGATCACGCCGCTGCACACGAACGACGGCGTGGTCGCCCGGCAGGTCGAGCAGCTCGTCGCCGACGGCAGCAAGTCCATGCCGGCCCGCATCGACGCCATCCGGCCCCTGCTGCAGGAGGACGCCACCGAGTCGATCAGCTATCCCCTGGCAGAAGACGGCCCGCAGTCCCATGCCACCGGTGGTGTCAACAAAAGCGAGCCACTCGGCGTCCCGCTGTTCGCGATCACGGATTCGTGGCTCTGGCTGCTCGTCGAGATGAGCGCTGCGCCTGACGGCAGCCTGCCCGGCATCACCGAACTCCGCGTGTGGTATCCGAACGTCTCGCTGCAGCAATACCTGCCAGCGATCTTCCGCGGAAGCATCGCCGCGCGCGGTGCATCGGTCGCCGACGCCTCGCAGGCGCCGCTCGTGGGCGATCCGACCGGCTTCCTGCGCCGACTGCTGGGCGTTCTCGAGACCTCCACGCAGGCGCTGGACCGGCAGATCGCAGGGCTCGGCGCGTGCATCCATCCGGATACCGCGAGCGGCCCGTGGCTCGACTACGTCGCCCACTGGATGGACATGCCTTGGGACGAGACGCTGCACGAGACGCTGAAGCGTCGCCTGATCAAGCGGCTTCCGACGCTGCTCGCGTCACGCGGCACGCGTGCGGGCCTGCATGCGCTGCTCGATGCGTTGCTGCCGGATTCCAGCATCGACATCCTCGATGCCGACGTCGACCTCGGCTTGGCACGCCTGGGCGCGCCAGCGGTACAAGGCAGCCGGCTTCCCGCAATCCTGGCCGGACTGCCTGCCAACGCAGCCGTGCTCGACCGCCGTGCCGTGCTGGGTACCGCGCGCCTGCCCACCGCGAATGACGCGGACCCGGTCGCGCGCTTCCTGGGCGTGGTACGCATCCGCATCGCGACCACGCCGGACCGCCGAGCGGCCGTCGAAACGGCCTTGCCAGCGCTTCTGCAGGCCATGGTGCCCGCCGGCGTGCGCCCGGTCGTCCATTGGCGTCCCCCGCCGCGGTCCGCGGCGCGCGACACCCGGAAAGGCGTGCTCGTTCGACTCGCCGATCCCGCCCCCGCGCGGCTCGGAATGGAGGCCACGCTCGGAGCCGCAACCCTGACGGGGCAGCGCCTGCGCCGCCTGCCAAGAGGCGGCCTGCTTCCCGGCTTTCTTCTGCAATGACCCCATCGAGGAGGAACTTCATCATGAACACGACCAGGCAACCCGACGACTGCGACGATGTCAACGAAGCGGAGGCCTTCGAGGCCAAGCGAAACCGGTACTTCAGCGACAAGGCCATGACGGCCTGGAACTTCAGGCTCGAGCAGCACTATCTGGTCGAGCGACGCCGCCTTCTGAGCCGGGCGATCGCCGGCTGGGGCATCGCCTACGGCTTCGAGCTCTCGCTCGCGGAAGGACACCTGTCCTGCGGTCGCGGCCTGGCCCTGGACCGCGCGGGCCGCGAACTGCAGCGGGCCGTGGCCGGCCGCATTCTCATCGACGACATCCTGCGGCCCGGGCAGATCTTGCGGGAAGCCGAGGAAAAGGCTCGTCGCGAGGGTCGCGAGCTCGTCTTCGATTGCCTCCTGACGATCCACTACGCCGAACGCCACGTCGATCCGGTGCGCGTGAAATCGGATTGCGACTGCGACGAGACCCGCGCCGACCACGTCTGCGAGACCGTGGCGTTCTGTCTTGAGCCTGCCCACGAAGGGCACGCCGAGCTCGGAGAGCCCCCGTGCCTCGCTTGCAGATGCAGCAGCGAACCCGGTGCGCACCACGAGGGGCATGCGTCGCATCGCCAGCGCCTCGCCTGCCTCTGCCAATGGCAGGCCGAACGCGAGATGCCGGCGCACCCCGAGGCTCTCGAACATTGCGGCGACCTGCACGTCGCGTTGAAGGCGCCCGTCGCGCTCGCCCGAGTCTCCATCGCGTTCGACAAGGAGGGTCGCTTCCAGATCCGCAGCATCGATGCCCGATCACCGCGGCGCCTGATCAAGACGAACGAGATGCTCCATGACCTGATCCGGGGGTGCGACCTGACCCGCATCGAACATCTCAGTTGGGGCGAATGGCATCGCCGGCCCGAGCACGAACCCGTGCCCTGGGAAGAGTTTCGCGCCATGTTTCCCGAACGCCCGCATCGCGGAGCCGAACCGATCGAAGACGACGACGACCGGGTGCAGAACCTCGACACGAATTTCGTGATCAAGTTCAGCGGCCCGGTGCAGTCCAGCACGCTGCATCCCGACTGCATCGCCTTCACGGTCTACCTGCCCGACGAACTCGCGCAGATGGAGCACGGCCGCCGCGTGCGGGTCGCGGAGCTGAAGCATCACAAGCGCGAGGAGGGCGATCCCGAGGGAACCACCCGCGCCGCCAGCCTGATGTTCGATGCCCGCTGGCTCGACAACCAGATCTGGGACAACACGTCGCAATTCCGTCGCCACCACACGCGCTTCGAGATAGAGATCCGCGGTGACTACATCCTGGATTGCCATGGCCAGGCGATCGACGGCCAAGCCATCGGGCGACACGCCGCGCCCAGCGGCAACGGGTCACCGGGCGGCAGCAATCTCACGACCTTCCGCGTCGCGCCGCACCACCATCTCGAGTCCGACTGAGCTTCGCTGAGCGACCCCGACGTTCGTCCAGCCATCGTATAGGAAGCCGACCATGACCAGTTCCAACACAAAACTGCCGGCCCAGGTCTGCGGTACCGGTTCATTGCTCCGGCCGCTGTTCGCCGCCGGACAATTGCTCCAGGAAGACGATCTCACGCAAATCGTCGAGTACATGCGCAGCCAGTCGCGCCTGATGTTCCGCTGCCTGTTCGGCTGTGGCGTCATGTGCGGCTTCGACGTCACCTCGAGGCTCGACGGCAGCGGCAACCTGCGGGTGGACGTCACGCCGGGTGTCGCCATCGGTGGCCAGGGCGATCCGATCGAGATGCCCGATGCGCAGACGATCGTGTACGACCCCGCGCTCAACCCCATCCCGGCGGAGATGTGGCTCTGGATCAGCATCAGCGACCGTAGCTGCGCGCCGCGCGACACACTGACCTCGGACACCACCGGGGTCGCGGGCCAGTCCGCCAACTCTCGCGCCCGCAATGCCTACAAGCTGACCCTGGGCGCATCGTGCCCATCGGGGCTGTGCGCCTGCGGCGAGGCGGCTGTGCAGGTGGCCGCGCCACCCGACGACCGCGCCGCGGTCGCACCGGCGACGAACGCCAACGATTCGCAGGCGAACCAGAGCGCCATCCTCGCGAGCGCTTCCGACCCCTGCTACGAAGCGCACTACAACGGGAGCTCCGAGGATTGCAACGGGGACTCCGTGCTGCTCGCCAAGCTGACCTTCGACCAGAAAGGCGGTCCCAAGATCGATTACAGCGTCCGGCGCTTCGTGCGACCCGCCCTCATCCGCGAGCCGCATTCGAAATAGGCCGACGACGCTCGATCGAGCCCGTGCCATGGCCGCCGAACATCTCATCGCGAAGAAGGCCGTCGTCGCACGCCGTGCGGCGTCGGTGGCGCGCAGCGCGGCGGCCGGAAGCAACGCCACGGCCGCGCAGTTGCTGCAACGACACGCCGGCAGTCAGGGCGCACAGGCGATCGTCGCCCGCTCGGCTGCGAGCGCCGCACCGCAAGTGCGTGAAACGGCGCCCGTCGCCGCGCAGGCGAAGCTGCCCGTCTCGATGCGCAACGATCCGTCCGAAGTGGAGGCGGAGGACTTCGGCAAGACCGTCGCGCGCATGCCAGATCCAGCGCCCGCCGCGAGCGCGCCGGCAGCACCCATCCAGCGTCGCATCGCCCGCGTGCAACGGGCGGCCTCGGGCCCAGGCACGGCGCCCCCCGGCACCGAATCGGAACTGGCGCGCCAATCGTCCGGGGGAGCGCCCTTGCCCGAACGCACGCGCCGCTTCATGGAGCCGCGCTTCGGGGCCGATTTCGGTTCGGTGCGCATCCATACCGACAGTGCCGCCGCCGCCTTGAGCGCCCGGCTGGACGCCCATGCCTTCACCTACGGGCGGGACATCTACTTCGCGCAGGGCCGGTTCAACCCCGACACGGCGGACGGGCGCGAACTCGTCGCCCACGAACTCACGCACACTATCCAGCAGGGCGCCGCGCCGCAAGCCATTCAGCGCAGCGCGGACGAGGGCGCTCGACCAGCGGCCAACGATTCGAACTTCGCCCTCGACTATTTCGCGGAGCACGCCGACCTGATCCCGGGCTTCCGCCTGTACACGATGGTGCTGGGCGTGAATCCGATCAACGGCATGGCCGTCGAGCACAGCACCGCCAACATCATGCGGGCCGTGCTCGAGATGCTGCCGGGCGGCTCGCTGATCGCGCAGGAACTGCAGGGCTACGCGATCTTCGACCGCGCCGGCACCTGGGTCGACGCACAGCTCAAGTCGCTCGGCCGGGCGGGCTCCAACATCCGCCAGGCGATCAACGGGTTCGTCGGCACGATTGGCTGGCGCGACGTCGCGCACCTGTCGGAGCTCTGGGTTCGCGCCAAGGCTTTGCTCGCGCAGCCTGTGGAGCAGATGCTGGCGACGCTGGGTGGCATCGGAAGCGGCCTGTTCGCCCTCATCAAGGAGGCCGTGCTGGGACCGCTCGCCAAGCTCGCCGAAGGCCTGCCAGCCTGGTCGCTGCTGACTGGCGTCCTGGGCCATGACCCGATCACCGGCAAGGCCGTCGCCCCGAATCCTGAGGCGCTGATCGGCGGCTTCATGAAGCTCATCGGCCAGGAAGAGACGTGGGAGCACGTCAAGAAGGCCAATGCCATTCCGCGCGCCTGGGCCTGGTTCCAGAAGGCGCTGGGCGAATTACGCGGATTCGTCTCGCAGATCCCGGCCCGTTTCGAAGCGGCATTCCGCTCGCTGGAGATCGCCGACCTGATCTCGGGCGTCAGCGCGTTCGCCAAGATAGCCAGGAGCTTCGGCGACTTCGCGGCGCAATTCGTCACCTGGGCCGGCAACACCGTCTGGTCGCTGCTCGAGATCGTCTTCGAAGTCGTCGCCCCCGGCGCGATGCCCTACCTGCGCAAGGCGGCCGGCTCGCTCAAGAGCATCCTGAAGAACCCGGTGCCCTTCGTCGCGAACCTCGTGCGGGCCGGCAAGCTCGGGTTCGAGTCCTTCGCCCGCAACATCGGGCAGCACCTGAAGACCGGCATCATCGAGTGGCTCACGGGCTCGCTACCCGGCGTCTACATCCCGCGCAAGCTCGAATTGCGCGAGATCGTGAAGTTCGTGCTGAGCGTGCTCGGCCTCACCTGGCAGAACATCCGGCCCAAGCTCGTGAAGGCCGTGGGCGAGACCGCCGTCAAGACGATGGAGACCGGCTTCGATATCGTCGTCGCCCTGGTGACCGAAGGACCGGCCGCCGCCTGGGACATCATCAAGGAGCAACTCGGCAACCTGAAGGACATGGCCATCGGCGCCATCACCGACTTCGTCTCGGACGCCGTGGTCAAGAAGGCCGTCGCCAAGATCGCCAGCCTGCTCGTGCCGGGCGGCGCGTTCATCCAGGCCATCATCAGCATCTACGACACGGTGCTCGTCTTCATCGACAAGCTCGCGAAGATCGCCGCCGTCGCCCATTCGTTCCTCGACTCGATCATGGACATCGCGAGCGGCGCACTGGCCAACGCGGCGTCGAAGGTCGAGGGGACGTTGGCAGGCCTGCTCTCGCTCGCGATCAGCTTCTTCGCCGGCTTCGTGGGGCTGGGACGGGTCGCGGACAAAGTGATGGAGGTGCTCAACGCGAAGGTTCGGGGGCCGATCGACAAGGCGTTGGACAAGGCGATCGAGTGGATCGTCAAGACCACGAAGAAGCTTTTCGGAGGCGAAAAGCAAGATGGATGCACCGAGGCTGAAAAGAGAAAAGCCCTCGATGAAGCGATGCGCGAGGCCGAATCTCTTCAGCGGAAACCTGGCATGACACCGGATGAAATAAAGAAGGGCCTCAAGCCGATCAAAAAAAAATACAAGGTGAAAGCTCTAGAACTAGTCGTTGAACGCCAAGATTCAGAAAGCATGCGTGTGCATGTGTTCGGATCCAATAGTCCCGGTATCAGCACGGGGTCTACTGATTTGGGCATAAATAACGCTTGGTATCTTGATCTGGAAAAATTTAACGTGCAGGAGGCCGAAGCCTCCCCTACGCATGCCATCAAATTCAAAAAGCTTCCACCGCAATACTCAGACGAGGAAAAATCGAGGAACGCATCGGACGCACCAAGTGGGCTGGAGAGACTGGTAGCGAACGATCTGAGCACATCGACAAAGCTGTCTGCGCCTCTTACATCGAGCAGCGGGTTGCCGCTACTCATTCATGAAAGCGGTAAGCTGGCCGGACGACGCATTCATAGTCCGCTGCCCTTAGCTCATCCGACCACCCTTGCACTACCCGCAGCGCAGATGCTGGTGGCCCCATCGGTCCGGTTGTTCGATCCAGCGAAGGGCGCATACGGGCGCAAGGGCCGGAAACACGACTTAAGGGGGGTTCCAGACTTCATGGTGATCCGCCCTGGTAACGCGTTCCCAATCGTCGCGATAGAAGCGACGTTAGACTCCAATTTTAGTATATCAACCCGAACCGGTTCGCATAAGCAACATCAAATTGCGAAGACCATACTTGCGCTCAGTAAGATCTATCCCAAAAATCCAATCTTCTACCTCATTCGATCCCCCCGAGAGCCAGGACCAAAAGCAATCAAGGAGGTTGAAGCCGAGCTTCGGAAGCTCAGGAAACAAGGGATCGAGGCAAAGATTCGTTGGGTATTCGAAACAAAGAAATAGTCAGCAGGTGGGCAAGCTCCCGCTGAAGGCGGCCACATTCAGATCTGTGGCCGACCGGAAAGCCGCTACGGATTTTTCAGCGCCGCCACCAGATCCGCCGTCCGCGACGCCTGCGCATCCGACGCTACCTTCGCCGCCTTGATCGCGGCATCCTTCGCGGCGGCCGCCTTCGTCTTGGCATCGTCCGCCGCGGCTTGCGCGGTCGAGACGTCCCCCTGGGCCTTGAGCAACGCCGCCCGATAGTCGTCCACCGACAAGAAGAGATTGGCTGCCGGCACCTGCGTCGTCGCGATCTGCGCATAGAGATACAGCGTGCGGTAGTCGGCCTGGCTTTCGGCGGCACTGGCCTTGGTGACGAGCGCTTCGACGGCCGACAGGCTCGTCGTCAACTGGGCTGGCCTCGCCTTCAGAGCCGCGAAGGCCGCCGTGGCATCCTGCGCGGCCTTGTCCGCGGTGCTCGACGCGGTGGCTGCGGCGTCGGCGTCGCTGGCAGCCTGGGTCGCCGCGTTCGCCTTCGTCGTGAGGTCGTTGTCCTCGTTGGCGATCTTGGTGTCGATGTCCGCCTTGTCCTTGATGACCGCTTCGGCGACTTCGAGCTTCTGCTGCAAGGTGGTGTTGACCGCGGTCAGCCTGTCCTGCAGCGGCTTGAGCGCCGTCGTATAGGCGCTCACCGCGTCGCCCACGTCCTTGGCCTGGGATTGCAGCTTCGTGATGTCGGCCTGGAGCGTGGTCACCGTGCTTGTCAGGCTCGCGATCTGGGTCTGGGCAGCCTGGAGATCCGCCAGCTTTTGCTGGAGCGGGTCTGGCGGCGGATCTTGCTGGGCTTGAGCTGCTCCCGGTGCGCCTTGGGGCGGTTGATCTGCGCCCGCAGCATTCGGAGCCGCCGCGACGGGCGGATTTGCAGGCCCGGGAAGCGGCTGTCCGCCGCCCGCTGCTGCGACTTGAGCGTCGCTTCCTCCGTCCTGCTTCCCCGCGGTCCTGGTCGCCATGGCATTTCCTTTCAATCTGCCCCGACTTCAGCCGGGATTGTCGATACAGGTGGCCCACAGGGCCGCCGAACGGACCGTCATCCCGCAGCCTTGCCGGCTCGCGTCACAGGGACGCGACTCGCGGCAATCCAGGGTGTATCTCGCACGAGGCGCATCACGTCGGCGCGTCGATGCAGCTTCAGCTTCGAGAAGATGCTGTGCACGTGATGCTTGACGGTCGCGACGCTCATGTCGAGCTCGCGTGCAATTTCCTTGTTGGTGCGTCCCTGACCCAAAAGGCGGATGACGTCGCCTTCGCGTTCGGTCAGCACCGCGTCCTTCGATTCAGCCGCGCGCTCCGCCGGCATGCGGAACAAGGCGCGCATCAAGGCGCCCGAGATTTCGCCGGGGCATGCGAGACGTCCCGCCACCGCGTCCTGCAGCGAGCGGTGCAAGGTTTCGATTGACGCGTGGCGCGGAAAATAACCAGCGAATCCGGCGCGCCCACATCGGATCACCTCCTGGCGCTGCTCCTCGAGACCGAGGGCCACCAACGCGACCTGCGGCCACGCCATCGCCACGGCGCGCACCTCGTCCAGGTCGATACCCTGTGTCGTATCGATCACGACCACGTCGACCGGGCCTTCGGCCAGAGCCTCCCGCAGCAGCGAGATGCGATCCACCTGTGAGACGACCTCCACCTGATCGAGCTTCGCCAGGCTCGAGACCAGGGCATCGCCGAGTAGCCGCACAGGGGTGACGGTGATCATGCGCATGGTGTGCGGCTCGACTGTCTGATGACACGTTCGATGGCGCGACGACGATCATTCGTCGGCCGGCGTCTTCGCTGGCTTGGGACCGCTGGTGCGGATATTCAGGAACTTCTGGAGCAAGTCGAACCAGAACGGTGCGCCCAGCGATACGGCGATCCCGGTGATCAGCAAGCCCAGGAGTTTCTTGATCAAATCGACGAGGCCGACGTTGACCCACTTTGCGTTCCACCCCAGCGGAATCGGAAGCGTGTTGAGACTCTCGGCGGAAGCCTTGAGCTTGTCCTGACTCGCAGCCGCGGCTTTGAGCTTGTCCTGGCGGTCAGCAATGGCATTGAGTTCGTCTTGATCCGGCGATGGTGTCTCGGCGCTTTTGACGTCGGCGGTCGCCGCCGCGACCATCAGTTGCCGAGCCGTCGGATCGTTCCACAGTGATTGGGTGAGTGAGATCGTGTCGATGTTGAAGATGGCTGCGATCGACATCCCGAAGACGAGCATCCAGGTCTGGGAGATACGCTTGTAGACCCCGCTGACGCGATCCATTGCATCGTCGAACCAATGTTCGACACCCGTGCTGAATGCATCGAGATTTCCCCCGGCGCGAACCAGCAGCGCTTCCAGCGCGGTCTTCGCGGCCCCGGGCGGCAACTTCGCGATGCTCGCCTGGATGTCGGGCAGCAGCGCCATGGGAACGTCGCTCGTGCGCAGGACGTCGATGAGCGCCATCGAGAAATTGCGCGCCGAGACATATGACGGAAAGCGCGCGTCGTTCCTCGGATTGACGAGGCTATGGGCGGAAACCCTTTCGAAAAGAGTGTCGCCTTCGAAGTTCGCGGGGATGCGATGGGCGAGCAGGCCCTTGAGTCCCTTCCTGAGCTGCTTGCCGCGCAGGTTGATGAAGCCCACGACGGTTTCCTGGAGGGACGATCCAACGAGGCCCAGGAGCAGGTAACACTCCATCAGGCCGATGCCGACGTCGATCGCAGCGCCAAAAGACGACATGGAATCCTCCCCCCCGATTTTTCGACGGGCTTGCAGGGCGGTTCGAACGCATGACAGCGAATTGATCGACTGTCCTGGCGCAGGGCCGATAGGCCGGAACGCGTGGAGACTCCATTCGCCGAGCGGGAACCGCACCGCCGCCGATGCCACAGCTTCGTTTTGTCTGCAGCTCACGGACTATAGGTATGCCAACGCACCGGCGCAACGGCCAGCCCCCTTCAAACAGGGGTGTACTCATCAACCCAATGACGGCGCCTCCGGGCCAGGCTCATGAGTTCCATTGGCGCGTAGATATCTGGGAGACATACAGGTACCCGTACACATGCGCGGGATACGCAAGTGCGTATAAGGACGGCGCAACGCGCCGACGCTAATCTGCTGCAGTGCGCGTGTGGCGTCCCGCTGACCTAGGCAGAGTATGTGTCATCTCCCGGATGATCCTCAGGCTTGGGTACCCTGTCAGACGAGACGGGAGTAGCCTGACAGGCGCATATCCGAAGTAGTCGCGGAAGAGGCGACCGAGCTACCAACAAGTCAGCCGCCCTCGCAACCGGGACGCAGTCCTCCGTCTTGGTCTTTCAGATTGGCTCAAGGATCTTCAGTACGTGCTCCTGCTCGACATCTTGGACTAGCAGATCACCGACGGTCGGGTACGCGTAGGTCTTGAGGGTGCTTAGCCACTGTGCCCGGTGCTTGGCATTCCTCCAGGAGTCTCCATGAGCCTCCACGTAGGCTTTGGCCGCCTTCTCAAACGTGATCGCCGACGCCTGCTTTGCCCGTAGCTGGCTGGCGGCCTCACGCTCCTGCACGATGGGATCGAAGCCATTGGCGACTTCTTCGCGGGCCTTGCGTGCGCGCTCCTTGGTCTGCGCAAGCGGAACGTCCGGGAATCCACCCAAGCCTATGTGCCGACGCTTGGTGCCCACCATCACGCGTAGCACCCATGACCGTGCACCCGACTCGATAACATGGACGTAGAGGCCGGCGACTCCACCTGCGGCGTGGTGACCCACCAGCGTCTTGGCGTCCGACATTCATCTCTCGGTACGCACGGTTCGCCGAGCCACACCGACGCGTGGCCTTCATCGCTTTTCGGGCGCCTGTGATGCACATCTCGGCAAGCTATCGACGCTCGATCTCTAGGCTGCGGGATGGTCGTCCAGTACTTTCGACTCGTCCGGAAAGTCGTCGATCAATGCCGCTGCCATTTGAGCTACCTTCTTGAAGCGCGGATTGACGAGTGGAAACCAGAGGGCGTATCTGCTGAGCTGGCGCCGGGTGCTGTAGATCTGGAACGTCGAGCTCCTGGCAATCAATTGCCTCGCCCATTCGCGCGCGCGCTGCAAGCGAAGCTCGTCCCATTGGTCATGCGACGTGTTCACCAAGGACGAGATGAGTTGAAGTTCCACGAGATTGCCGAGGGCATAGCCTCGTCTGGTCTCATCGCTGCTCAAGTGCTCGTTGGACAACAGGAAGCACAGCCTCCTGAGGCGCGAGAGCTCCTTGGAGCGCTTCGCGGAGTACGGCGCAGCCTCATCGAGTTCCTGATTCATCCCTTCGTGTGGGAGCTCGAGCAATAGCGACAGCGACAAATACTGCACTGCGGCCCACGAGTTCTCGGCGCTGGCGCGGAAACATTGGTCATAGTAGTGCGCGCTCTCCTGCAAGAGCCGCTTCGGCGTGTCGCCTTTGTCATTGCGGTCGACCAGCAAGCTTGTCGCCAACTCGATCTCAGCTCGCCTCTTTGCCAGGCTGGCCAGAATTCCCGTCAGTTCGACCTTGCGCTCCGGCATGCGATGAACCAGACGTTCCAGCACCGCCCAAGGTCTCTGGATCCTCGCTCGCGCTTGCTCTGCAGCGCCCTTTGCCCAATCGTCCTTGCTGCCGGCCGAAGTTGGGTCGATCACTGTCGTCGCGTCGCCGGCGTCGCGTGCCGCCTTGCGCTGGTAGATCTCGCTGACGGTGCGATCCGCATAGTTCATCGCTGCATCGATGGCGGCGCGAGCCCGTCCGATGACGAGGTCGCACAGCTGGTCGTCGAAGTCAGCGGGCAGCGACGCATAGGCCGTGAGCGACGCCCAGTCGTGGCTCCGAGGTTGCAGCACGTGCATTCGTCGGCGAAGGTCCAGCAGAAGCGATCGAGGATCGGTTCCCCACAACAGGCCTTCGTACAGGGTCTCGACCAGTTCCAGGGATCCTTCGAATGTCAGGGGAAACTGCCCGGCCACGACGAGTGGGATGCCCGCGACTTGCAGCGCATGGGCGACACTCGCGCCGGCACCGACGACGGACCCACCGTTGGCGCCATTGCAACTCGCCAACGTGACTACCATCGGACGCGCAATGGCATCGCGTCCCGGCCGTGCCACGGGTCGCAAAGCCGACGCGAGTCGCTCGCCGCTGACGATGTCCGGCTCTCCTGAGCGATCCGCGGCGTCGTGGAGCGCGATGCCGAAGCGAAGATCGAAGCCGTCTTGTCGTGCCAAGCCATGTGCAAGGATGTGCACATGCGTGAATTCGCCCGACGAACAGGCCGCCTGGATGTCTTCGATCGTGGCGTCAGGCAGGAAGTGCAGGCATTGGTCGACCTGGCGTCTGCGCTCCTCATCGTCGCCGTCCTTGAAGTATCCGAGCCACGGATCCACCGCATGCCGAAGCGCCAGTAGATGCGCATCGACGGGCGGCTGGGTGAGACCAGCCGGCGCCGCGCTCGCAAACAGAACACGTGCGCTGCGAGACCACGGAAGTGCGCTCTCCTTGACGCGCCGAACTTCGCGGGTCAGGCAAAGGGGAGTCTGGTTCTGCAGCAGAAGGGCTTGGCCCGATCCCGGGAGGCCATTCCCCGACAGCACGAGCTCGAACGGCAGCAACGCCAGTTCGGACGCGGACAGGATCATTCGCAGGTGGATGACCTCGTTCTGGCGATCGCGATGGCGACTGAGTTCCGCCATCAGGCCGGGAATGGTCGCCAGCAGCTTGCCGAGTTCGCGGCCGGTGTCCGAGAGTTGGAATTGGCGTTGCTGGTCGGCACCAGGGGTCAATCCGAACTCATAGTTCAACGCACTGAGTCGATGAAGAAACTGGTTGTGCTCGAACGGGATCGTGATCGTGACGGGAGCGTGGTTCTCGCACAGCGCAAGGTATGGCGTCAGGGGAGACAGAAGCTGGTTGTGGGCCGGGCCGTGCCTGAGCAATTCGAGGGTGACGGTACGCATGGGTCACTTCCTGGTGAAGCGAGAGTTCGGTACGGGCGTTTCTGCGACTGGCCTGGTGGCGCCTACCGTACGCAACTCGCCATGGACACCGTCCGCGTCCTTCCAGAAGGCGGCGAAGTGCGGGCGCATGGGCTCGAGTCCCGGTGCATTGTCGAGTGACGACATGTCGCCGGAAGCGAGGGATTGGTACAGGTCATCGAACCCGGCGCTCGATTCGAGCGTGGCCTGGCGAATTCTGAATACCCGGGCCCAGGTTCCGGTGTTGAAGTAGTACGAACGACCGAACTCTCGTTCAATGGCGCGAGGAAGATGCGTATGTCCTGCAACCAGGAAGTCGATGTTGGTGGACACGCGGCTGTCCAGGTCGCGATAGGTCGGATCTCGATCCGACAGATCGAACGAGCGATCCTTGGCAAGCTCCGCGAGCTGCTGGCGAAGTACTTCGACGCGCCCCTTGCCTTGAGCCGCCGCAATGATGGCGCGACCCAGACCGAGGGTTTCGCCAGGGCTGCCCGTAGCGATCACATCAATGGCTGTTCGACCACTTCGAAGTTCGACTTCCGCGTGATCCAGAAGCTGATCTGCCAACAAGCGCTGCGCATGGCGTTCCGAGGTCCTCGAAGGCCGGACCACATGAGCGTCCTGGACTGGCTTCGACTCGGGCCCGGGATCTTCTCCCAGCCAGCCTGCGGCAATACGAACTTGAGCCGCCTTCTGCCTGGCGGCGATGCTGGGCAGTGCCGTCAACGCGGAGGCGGCACTCGCATCGATCGCCAGCAGCGTCGGGATGACTGCCTGCGTCTCGGGCTTGAGCAGGTCCACGAATGGATAGCGCTGCTTGATGCCGTTCATGACCTCCACGACCATCCGTGAACCCGCGTTGGGAATGTAGTCACGCATGGATCGCTTGTCGCGAAGTCCATCCCGAGCGAAGCGGCGAATCGCTTCGTGATCCACCACATTCCAGGCGTCAACTTCATTGCCGTGAACGCAGAGGATCCTCGGTCCTGCATCGGATCCGATGCGCAGCAGGAGTCCTTCCCCTTGCAGCGACCAGATCAAGCGACTCATGTTCGACGCCTGGCCAGCGCAAAGTACTTGCTCGAGGACCTGTCGAACCCAGGGGAGCGCGAGTTCGACATCGTGGTTGCCGATCGTGATGGCCAGCAGATGGGTCGGGCGCGCCATGAAGCGACTCAGGGCGGCAAAGACCGGGGCAAAGGCCGCATCGGACACGATGCGTCTGAGCTTTGCGACCGCACCCTCGGTATCGAAGTGACGAGGTGTCTTCTCGGCCAGGAAGTCGACGAAATCGCCGTTGATCACCAGCGCCCGGCGACGGCCGACTGGTTCGTCGTCGGAGAGTCCGTCGATCCAGCCGGCGAGCGTATCGCCCTCGCGAAAGATCTGGAATGGGCACTCGCCTCCGAGATGCAGATCCGAAATCACGTATGCCTCGTCAACGACGATTGCACCATCCTCCATCGCGCTCCCCTGGATCTTTCCGCCCGCGATCGGGTGGAAATTGGAAGGCATTTTGCGCTCTCGAGACGAAACAGGCCTTCTCTTGATGACCGATTCACCGCCCGAACGAGGCAAGCAACGGCGGGCCCGGCAACCCGCTCCTGTCTCTGGCCTCTCGCCCCGATCTCAGAGCGAGGGATCCTGCACGTTCGAGAAGCTCACGTCCAGGTCGAGCCCATCGATCGCCATGCCAGGCGCGCTGATGACGGCGTTCTGCTCGAATTGCCACATGGTGGCCTGGGGCGCGTGGCTGCCCGCGGGGTCGCGCGGGGCGATCTGGTCCAGGTCGGGTTGCAGCGTGTGCGACGCGGTCGTCATGACGTGGAAGGCCCAGATCCGGACGTTCGGCGTCGGGTTCAAGCGGTCGGCGACTTGGGCGATCTGCGGGGCCAGCAGGTAGGAGCAATAGACGCCGGCGTTGTAGCCCGCGTTCGTCAATGTCCGGATCCACTGCTCGATGTAGTCCTCGCCGTCCGACGACAGCGCATCGCCGCTTTCGAGGTCGAGATAGATGTAGGTGCCGCCCGGGAAGCCGTCGCCGCTGGCCAAGTGCAGCGCGAGCGTCGCTTCGGCGGCTCCGCTGGAGCCGTCCGCGCCGCCGGTGTGCACCACCGTGGCCGGCGGAGTCGGCAGGAATATCGGGACGGGGGCCCAGGTGTTCGCCAGCAGGTTGGCCCGGTTTCCCATCCAGCTCGTGTTGCTGTGCTTTGGCGCGGGCGCCAGGTAGTAGCCGCACCAGCTCACGCTGCTGTTTGCCGTGCGCAGTCCATCCAGCTGCGCCGGCGAGGGCATCACATCCCTGTCGATCCCGATGAAGAACATGCAGGGCTCCCGAATGTTGCTGATGACGGCAGCCGTCGACGTTGCTTGAATGCTCGGGAAGTGTCAATCCTGCGCTCGAACAAGCGCGCGCTGCGCCCTCCGTGGTGAAGTGGCACGGCCTGGCCGGCCCCGAGTGCCGCGGCTCATTCATCCGCCTGGAGCGTCCTCATGACCGAACGGCAGGAGCTCCATGAAGGTGCGATCAGGTGCGACGGCCGACGTTCGCTCCGATGAGCATTCGCCGCATTGCAGACGGCTTGCGGTCGCTAGGGCGAATGTCTTGCCACCGGAATTCCTTCCTCGCTGCCTTGTCTTGTCCGGGACTCGTCGAAAGCTAACTTGCAGCTACATCGGACGGACTCGAATCGTCAGGAACTGTCGCTCCGAACCGATTCGATGAAAAGCATGGGTTAACCCGAGCCTCGGGCCGGAGGACCCCGCCATCTGCTGGTTGTGGCGTGCGGGCCGGCCGCACGCATCCCCTAGATTGAAGTGCGCCGTGCCGGCCGCCGGACGACGGACGCCGCCGTCGACATCCGATCAGGGCACCTCTACCATCCGAAGATCAACAACGGCGCCGCTGCGACCCCTCGCATGCATTCGATCTTCATCTCGTACCGGCGCGCGGATTCCGGCGGATATGCGGGACGTCTCGACGAGCGCCTGGCGGCGGCGTTCGGGCGCGAGCACGTCTTCATCGACATCGACTCGATCTCGTACGGCGAGGACTTCGTCGACAGCATCAACCGCACGCTGCAGGAATGCGAGATCGTGCTGGTGCTGATCGGGCCGCACTGGCTGACCGCGACCGACAGCAAGGGCGCGCGCCGTCTCGACAGCCCGACGGATACGGTCGTCCTCGAGGTGGCTGCGGCGCTCGAGTTGCAGCGCAAGGTGCTGCCGGTACTGATCGGCGATGCGTCGATGCCGGCGCCCGAGGCCTTGCCGGCATCGATCCGGCATCTGGCGCGACGCAATGCGATCGAGATCTCGGACCGGCGGTTCAACAAGGACACGCAGGAGTTGATCGAGACCTTGCGAGGCTTGCTCGCACGATCACACTCCGCGGGCGTGCCGGCTGCACCGGCGCCGGCGCCGCCCGTGCCGGTGCCCGTGCCGGTGCCGGCGCCGTCGCCATCCGTGTTGTCTTCCAAGCTGCGGCGTGCCTCCGGCGGCGACACATGGCTTCCGAGCGGGTCCAGCTATCTGCGCAACTGGATCGTGCCTGCCGTCGTCGTCGGCGGGATCGTCGCGTATTGGTTGCTGTTCGGATTTCCATCGATCCGGCGTGAGCGCCCGTCCACCGAACGCCAGGCTGTCGCTGCAGGCCCGCCT
>FTKT01003122.1_pt3 | contig 56643 bp, 48 predicted proteins | sample 1658271 | NCBI WGS metagenome assembly FTKT01 (sample SAMEA3914811, study PRJEB12502) | metagenome | biome: forest; material: soil | place: Canada | collected 2011-08-04 | depth 0.3 m | reverse complement strand
GCGATGCGGCCGGCGTCCTTGGTGGCCTGGCGCTGGCTGTCGTTGAAGTAGGCCGGCACCGTGATGACGGCCTCGGTCACTTCCTCGCCGAGGTAGTCCTCGGCCGTCTTCTTCATCTTGCGCAGCACTTCGGCGCTGACCTGCGGTGGCGCGAGCTTCTTGCCGCGCACCTCGACCCACGCGTCGCCGTTGTCGGCCGGCGTGATCTTGAAGGGCATCAGGGCGATGTCCTTCTGGACTTCCTTCTCGGCAAACTTGCGGCCGATCAGGCGCTTGATCGCGTACAGGGTGTTCTTCGGATTGGTGACCGACTGGCGCTTGGCGGACGCGCCGACCAGCACCTCGCCGTCTTCCAGGTAGGCGATGACGGACGGCGTGGTGCGGGCGCCTTCCGAGTTCTCGATCACCTTGGTGGTATTGCCTTCCATGACCGACACGCACGAGTTCGTGGTGCCCAGGTCGATGCCGATGATCTTTCCCATGTCGATCTCTCCTGCCAGGTTGTTGAGATTGGATTCGGCGCTGTCTTCGAGATGCGGCTGGCCGGGCCCTCTTCAAGTCGTCACTTCGGCGCCGAGACGGTGACGAGGGCCGGGCGCAGCACGCGGTCGGCGATCAGGTAGCCCTTCTGCAGCACGCTGACCACCGTGTTGGCTTCGTGCCCTGACGGCACCATCGAGATGGCCTGGTGCCGATGTGGATCGAACCTGGTTCCCGCCTGCGGATCGATCTGGGTGACCTTGTTGTCCTCGAGCGCGGCCGCAAGCTGGCGAAGCGTCGCGCGCACGCCTTCGAGAACGTGCCCCACGACGGCGCTCGGGGTGGCGATGGCGGCCTCGAGGCTGTCCTTGACCGGCAGCAGGCTGCGGGCGAAGCCCTCGACGGCAAACCTGCGCGCCTTGGCCACCTCCTCGTCGGCACGCCGGCGGGCGTTCTCGACTTCGGCCTTGGCGCGCAGATGCAGGTCGTTCAGCTCGGCCACCTTGGCCTCGAGTTCGGCGAGGCGGGCAGTGGATCCATCGAGGCCTGCGTCGACGCCGGCCGTGTCGGCTTCGATCGAAGATTGCTGCCGAGCTTGCGGGTTCTGGTCTTCCGTATTCATGTCGTGATCAAGGCTTGACGGTCGCGTTGAGCGCTGACAAGACAGAGCGAGCGCGCCTCATTTTGCTGCCGCTTGCCCCCTCCGGCCCCATGTCAGATTTCGATAAGAACTATCGGAGATGGCAAGCAGGTGAGCGCCATCGATCGTCGGCGTTCGCCCCTTGGCAAAGGCAGATGCCGACCGCCGAGATGCGGCGCCTCGGTCGAGCACAGCCAGGCCCCTAGAACCGTGACCAAGGGCGAGCCTCATCCACAAGGAGCCGCGGCTCGAGAATCTCTAGCCTCGCGTTGCCGAGACCACGAGCAGGTGAAACGGAAGCACGAGCAAGGCCGTCACCGCGACTCCAAGGAGCCAGAGGAGAACGAACCAGAGTGCTCGCTTCAGGCGGGCAATGCGCTGACCGCGATCGACTCCTGACATAGTCACTCCTTTCACCTGGGGCAGGGCACGAGAGTCCTCAGCAAATCCGTGAGCATGCGGATCCGAGGCAAGGATGCCGCCGGCCGTGAAATCCGTGAATGCACACTCGAGGCACCTCCGGAAGAGTACAGTTCCCCAGGCTCAGTGAGCGGCGCCACTCTTCGTCACGTCATCAGAAATCCGTCCTGGAGCGAGAGGGGCTCCGGCACCTCTCTTCCGCAGAGCTCGAATACGGAGCGCTCGATGCCACGCGCAATGGCGTCCAGCGGCAAGGCGTTCGGTGCGAGTCCGAACGGATCGGCAATCTCGTCGGCGATGGCCTCGAGGGCAATCAGCGTGTAGGACAGGAACACGCACAGCAGCGGCGTGAAGAACTCCGTTGAATCGACCAGGCCGAAAGGCAGCAGCATGCAATAGGTGTAGACGGTGCGGTGAAGCAGGACGCTGTACGCAAAGGGAATCGGCGTGGAGGCGATGCGCTCGCATCCCCCGATCGTCTTGCCAAGCTCGTTGAACTGCGCGTCGAGCGTCCAGAAGCGGGCGTCGGACAGTGCGCCCGAGTCATTGAGTCGAGTCATCCGCTCGCGAAGCGCATGCAGCACCGCGATGGGCCGGTAGTTCCTCTTGCACAGATCCTCTGCCTGCTCGGTCCCCAGCAGCCGGACCATGTCCTGCTTCGCGTCCGTTCCCCGCAGTTCATGCTTGAGCGCGTAGGCGCATGCCACCAGCATGTCCGCCGTCGACGTCGTCATGGATTTGTCGGGCAAGTAGGTCAGCATCTGCGACATCATGGAGCGTGCGGCAATCAGCGCATCGCCCCACAGAAGACGTCCTTCCTTGAAGCGGTCGTAGCTCGCCGTGTTGCGAAAGCCGATGAATATCGCCAACGTCAAGCCGAAGAGCGTCAGCAACGGCGCACTGAGAGGAATCTTCTCGCCGAAGACGCGTCCCTGGGTCACGACAGCGAGAGTGCTGACCAGCCCCATCAAGATCAACTGCGGAATGATGGATTGCAATACCGAGCCGTCCCATACAAACAGGAGCTGGAGCCAGTTTTGCTTGGGTTTGACGATCATGGCACGCAGGTGAGCCGTTGGCGGTGCTGGGTCGATGAGGCTGCGGCGTCGCGGCGCCCGCCTCTAGTGATAGCCCTCGTCACCCGCACGTACCTTTCCGCGAAAGACCCGGTATTGCAGGGCGTTGTAGAGCAGGATGATGGGCAGCACGATGGCCGTCCCGACGAGCGTGAAAGCCTGGCTTGAATGACTCGACGAGGCGTCCCAGATGGACAAGGACGGCGGAATGATGTTCGGCCAGATGCTGATCACGAGCCCCGTGAAGCCCAGGAAGCAGATCCCCAGCGTCAAGAGGAACGGCGACGCCTCGCGCTTGAGTCGCACGGCTCGAAAGATGCCGAAGACGCACGCGACGACGAGTACCGGAACGGGCAGGAACCAAACCAGGTTTCCGCTGCCGAACCACCGTGCGGCCACGGCGGGCAGGCCCAGCACCGTCCACAGGCTCACGAGCAGCACGACTGCGAACAGCACGCTCACCAGAGGAAGCATCAGGCGCCGCATCTTGCGCTGCAGTTCCCCGTCCGTCTTCAGGATGAGCCAGCCGCATCCGAGCGTCGCGTAGGTCACCAGAACGCCCATGCCGCAGAACACGCTGAAGGCGGAGAGCCAGTCGAACGGGCCGCCGGCAAACTGGCCATTCACGATATGAATGCCTTGCAACAAGGACCCGAGGACCACCCCTTGGCAGAAGGCGGCCAGCGCCGACCCGCTGATGAAGGCCAGGTCCCAGAGAGCCTGCGTTCTCTTGGACTTGACGCGCAGCTCGAACGCGGCACCGCGAAAGATCAGCCCGATGACCATCAATATCAGCGGGAGATAGTTGGCGGGCAACAGCGTGGAGTAGGCGACAGGGAACGCCCCATAGAGTCCTGCGCCGCCCAGTACCAGGAAGGTCTCGTTGCCGTCCCACACGGGTGCGACGGTATTGAGCATGACTTGCCGGTCCGACTTGTCCTCGGCAAAGAACGGAAAAAGCAAGCCGATGCCCAAGTCGAATCCGTCAAGGACAATGTAGAGAAAGACGCCCAGGCCGATGATGGCGGCCCAGACCATGGGCAGATCGATTTGCATGGCCTCGCCCTCTTCTGACTAGTGGAACGACTGCGACAGCGCCCGATTGCTCAGGCCCGGATACTCTGGATCGTCGACGTGCTCCGACTCGAGCGAGGGGCCCCGCCGCATCAGCTTCATCATGTAGTAGGCGCCCATTCCGAAGACGAGGAAGTAGACGACGACGAGGATGAGCAGCGATACGCCTGCCTGCTGGCTCCCGATCGGCGAAACGGAATCGACTGTGCGCAGCACACCGTAGACGGTCCACGGTTGTCGCCCGACCTCGGTGGTGACCCAGCCCGCGAGCAGCGCCACGAGTCCGGACGGTCCCATCAGGAACACCAGCCACTGGAACCAGCGTGTTTCATAGAGTCGCCCGGATTTGCGCAGCAGGAAGCCGAGGACGGCGGTCAAGAGCATCAGCATGCCCAGTCCAGCCATCAAGCGGAACGACCAGAAGATGATGGGCGAGTACGGCCGGTCCTGCGCGGGGAACTCCTTCAAACCGCGAATCTCGCCATCCCAGGAGTGCGTCAGGATGACGCTGCCGAGGTGGGGAACCTGCAGCGCGTATCGCGTCTGTTCGGCGTCCATGTCCGGGAGACCGAAGAGGTTGAGGGACGTGCCCCCCTTTTCCGTCTCCCACAGGCCTTCGATGGCAGCGATCTTGGCCGGCTGGTATTCGCGCGTGTTCAGTCCATGGGCGTCACCCACGAGAATCTGAATCGGTGCGAGCAGCAGCAGGATCCACAGCCCCATCGAGAAGCTGATCTTGACGGCTTTGTCCCGACGTCCCCTCAGAAGGTGCCAGGCGCCGCATGCAGCAACGATGAAGCCCGCGACGATGAACGCCGCGATGGTCATGTGCGCGAGGCGGTAGGGGAACGAAGGATTGAAGACGATCTTGAACCAGTCGACGGGCACGATCACCCCGTTCTCCAGGGCAAATCCCTGAGGCGTCTGCATGAAGCTGTTGGAAGCCAGGATCCAGAACGTCGAAATGAGCGTTCCGACGGCGACCATGAGCGTCGCAAAGAAGTGCGCCCCCGGCCCCACGCGTCGCCACCCGAACAGCATGACGCCGAGAAATCCGGCCTCGAGAAAGAAGGCCGTCAGCACCTCGTAGGTCAACAAGGGGCCGGTGACGTTGCCGGCGACGCGCGAGAACCCACTCCAATTGGTGCCGAACTCATAGGCCATCACCACGCCGGAGATGACCCCCATGCCGAAGCCGATGGCAAAGATCTTCGACCAGAACAGGAACAGCGTCTTGAAGACGTGATCCCCTGTATTCAACCAACGCCACTCCAGCACCGCAAGAAAGCTCGCCATGCCGATGCTGATGGCCGGAAAGACGATATGGAACGACACGGTGAATGCGAACTGCATTCGCGCGAGATGGAATGCGTCGAAGATTTCCATACGGATTTCCAATGGACTTTCGCATGCGGGAACCGGCACTTCCCTCGCTTGGAAAGCTTTGCCGGCCGCTGGAGATCGAGCTTCAATCGACTTCGTTTGGGGATCGTACCCCGCATCCCGTCGAAGGCTCTCGGACCGCAGTGCTCAGGCCGCCGCGGCAACCTCTTCTGCCGTCGCTCCGGCGCCCGCGCCCGCCTCCGAGCGCAAGATGCGCACGGGCGTCGACTTGTAGGACGGCGTCCCGCTGTCCTTGTCCAGGTAGTCGAGGGGCACCAGGATGTTGGCCTCAGGGTAGTAGGCGCCGACCGAACCGGCCGCGATGTCGAACTCGATGGCGGTGATCCCGCGCAATCGCAGCGTGCGCGTCGGCGAAACGGTCTCGATGTCCACCAGGTCGCCATGCTCGAGCCCGCGCGCCGCGAGATCCTTCGGGTTCATGAACAGGACGTCGCGCCGGCCGAACACCCCTCGATACCGGTCGTCGAGCCCGTAGATCGTCGTGTTGTACTGGTCGTGGCTGCGCATGGTGATCAGGCGCAGCACGTCTTCGCCGGCACCAAGCAGGTAGTTCTCGGCGACGCCGGGAAAGACCGAGAAGATCGCCTTGCCCGACGGAGTCGTCCACTGGCGTTCGGTGGGCGGCAACGGGAGGCGGAAGCCGCCCGGCACGCGGATGCGTTCGTTGAAGTTCTCGAAGCCCGGGATGGTTCGCTCGATCAGGTCCCGGATCCGGTCGTAGTCCTTGATCAGGCCCAGCCAGTCCACCTTGCTGTTGCGGATGGTGGCGCTCGCCATGCCGGCCACGATGGCGGGTTCCGACCGGATGAACTCCGACGCCGGCTTGAGCTTGCCCGCCGACGCGTGCACCATGGACATCGAGTCCTCCACCGTGATGGCCTGCGCCATGCCGTCCTGCAGGTCGAGCTCGGTGCGCCCGATGACCGGGAACAGGTAGGTCTCCTTCGCCACCAGCAGGTGCGATCGATTGAGCTTCGTCCCCAGATGGACGCTCAGCTGGAGCTCCTTCATCGCGGGGAAGCTGCGCTCGGGATCAGGCAGCGCGACGGCGAAGTTGCCGCCCAGGCAGAGCAGTACCTTGGCGGTGCCGGCGATCATGGCCTCCATCGTCTGGACCGCGTCGTGTCCATGCCCTTTCGGCGGCGTGAAGCCGAAGACGCTTTCCAGCCGCGCCAGGAAATCCGCCGACGGCTTCTCGGTGATGCCCACCGTGCGGTTGCCCTGCACGTTCGAGTGGCCGCGCAAAGGGCAGATGCCCGCGCCGGGCTTGCCGAAGTTGCCGCGCATCAGCAGCAGGTCGGCGATGAGGCGCACGTTGGCCGTGCCGGTGTTGTGCTGGGTGATGCCCATGCCGTAGGTGACGATCGTCGCGTTCGACTTGGCATAGGCGGCCGCGACGAACTCGAGCTGGCCGCGCTCGAGCCCGCTCTCGCGCACGACGTCCTCCCAGGGTGTCGCGGCGAGATCGGCCACCAGCGCGTCGAAGCCTTCCGTGTGCATCGCGATGAAGTCGCGGTCGATGACGTCGCCTCGCGCCGCCTCGAGCTCCAGCAGCGCCTTCATGATTCCCTTGAGCGCCGCGGCGTCGCCGCCGGCGCGCACCTGGAAGTAGGTCGAGGCGATCTTGGTGGAGCCGAACGTCGCCATTTCCACAACGCTCTGCGGATCGGCGAACCGCTCCAGCGCCCGCTCGCGCACCGGGTTGAACACGATGATGGGCACCTTGCGGTGCGCCGCCTCGTGCAGCGTCCCCATCATGCGCGGATGGTTCGTGCCCGGGTTGTGTCCCATGGAGATGATCAGCTCCGCGTCGTCGAAGTCCTCCAGCGAGACCGTGCCTTTGCCGATGCCGATCGATCGCGGCAGGCCGACGCTCGTCGCCTCGTGGCACATGTTCGAGCAGTCCGGGAAGTTGTTCGTCCCGAGTTCGCGGGCAAACAACTGGAACAGATAGGCGGCTTCGTTGGACGCGCGTCCGGACGTGTAGAACTCGACCTGGTCCGGCGACGCGCAAGCGCGAATGACTGCGCCAATGCGTTCGAACGCCGCCTCCCATTCGACCGGCTTGAACTTGTCGGTCGACGCGTCGTACACCATCGGATGGGTGAGCCGACCGAAGTCCTCCAGTTCGTAGTCCGAGAGCTCCAGCAGGGAGGAAACCGTGCGCTGCGCGAAGAATTCGGGAGTCACGCGCTTGGTGGTCGCCTCCCAGGTCACGGCCTTGGCGCCGTTCTCGCAGAACTGGAAGGTCGACCGGTGCTCCTTGTCGGGCCAGGCGCAGCCGGGGCAGTCGAATCCCGTGGGCTGGTTGGTCCTGAGCAGGACGATCGGCGCCTCGACGGTCTCCATCTGCTGGTACACGGCCTGGGCCGTGGCCCGGAGGGCCCCCCAGCCGCCCGCGGGACCGTCGTAGGGGCGAATACCTGGTACGTCACGTCGCTTGGTCATTTGATACCCCAGCAAGCAGCCCAATTTGCGCGGGAAGCGACCCGCCGTCAAACCCCTGTCTGGTCGATGGCGTTCCGCAGAGCCAATATAGCCAGTCGGAGCGCAATACGCTCGCACAGTAGAGGCACAACCGATGGAGCACAGTGCAGCCGGACCTGTTTGGCGAGGCTTCCTGCGCCTACGATCCGTCCGAGCGGTCGAACTGATCCCGGGAGCGTTCCCTGCGGAAGAAGCAGGCCCCGGCGCCAAAATCTCTCTTGATCTCCAATAACCCCTGAAGGCTTCACCCGATGTCGACGCTTTTCGACCCCAACGAACCCATCGGGGCACTTCTCCTCGGCGCCATATTCGTGGCCATCGGCTTCATTCTGAGCTGGCTGGTGCGTCGCCTGTACCAAACCGCCCTGCACCACGACCGCTCCGAGCGCATCGACCAGATCACCCTGTCGTTCCTCAGCCATCTCACGATACTCGTGCTCTGGCTCTTGCTGGTGACGTTCTATGCGCACGTCATTCCGGCTCTCAACCGACTCGGTACGGCGCTGCTGACCGGCGTGAGCCTGATGTCCGTCATTGCGGGCTTTGCCGCGCAGACGACCTTGGGCAATCTGGTCGCCGGGATCAGCCTCGTCCTGTACAAGCCGTTCAGACGCGGCGACCGGTTGCAGATTCAGTCGCCTGCGGGCCTGCAGATCGGCGAAGTAGAGGGCATCTCTCTGGGCTACACGGTGCTGAAGATGGAAGACGGGCGAAGAATCATCATCGCCAACGGCGTCATGGCACAGCAAACGACGATCAAGCTGGCCCCCGACCCCGTCGAGCCGTCAGCGGCGCCATAGGCAGCAAGACTTTCCCGGTGTACATGCCGTCGACTGGACGGATGGTCTGGTGGACAGGCCGGGTGGCCATCGGCCTCCGGCACCGACCGTCCGAGCACGGCGGCGAAATGGTCTCGCAGTCCGCCTGTTGGCTGCAGCGTGTGGTGCTGGGCAAGGCCTGGCGGCCCGGCGTGTCGACCTGAGCGTGGCTGCGGAATCGATCGTTCCGAAGATCAGCGTTGCGCAGCGGCGCGTCTCGATGCACGAGCACGCGGTAGCGGGGACTGAGTCGGGGCACCAAGCGGGCCGATTCGAGAGTCTCGTTGCGAGCGAGCGCCTGGGAGGGAGATCGGCCTGAGCCGCCAGGCGCAATTCGAGGGACAAGAGGCACAGTTCGAAGCGACCAGATCAGACACAGTTGCGCCTCAGGCTGGGTCTTCCTTCTGGACAGCCGCCGGCATCCACGATACTGGAATCACAGGGGGATGTATGCGACGGCGCCAGGCAAGACGCAACCAAGATCGGACGGACGCCATGCGATGCCGGTGGCGTCCGCGATCGACGCAAGGCCGTCATCGGTCCGTCGCAGCACCCGGGCGGCACTGCACCTCGAAAGCGTTGGCTGCTCGTGGACCCAAAAGGGACCTGGGCCCGAGGGTCGCCCTGTCCGATCGTCGATCAGCAAGGCAGTCGACGCCGGCGAAGTCGCATCCGCACGGCCGGAGAGCGCTCGCACCAGAGGTGAGACCAGCGCAGTGAACGTTGCATACGCAGCCTCCGGATCGGTGGGCAAGGCCACCAGATGCGCCCTGCAAGCGCGCGCAAGTCGCACGCTGCCGAAGGGTTCGAGTTCCAGGTCACTGAGGATGGTCGCTTCACGCAGTGCGCCAGACCGCTCCAGCGCTTCTTGCACCTCACCGTTGATGGCTCCAACGATCAGAACCAGGGAGCACCCTGCAGACAACAGCGCCTTGAGGGAGCTCAGGAGGTGGCACGCGTCCGCGGTCTCGCACGAGGAGACGAAGGCCTTGGCCCCCATGTCCTCGATCACGGCGGACAGCATGGCGGCGGTCGTCGACGCGCCGTCACCCACCGCCGGCGGCGCCTGGCCACTGCAGCCAAACGCCATGATGCCCACGCGAGCGCGCTCGAACACACGAACCGTGGTGCGCCCCAGCGACGAGAGCACGGGGACGTGCGCCGGGCGCAAGAGCGTGCCCGAAGCCAGCACCGGTCCCTCCTGCGCCGACCTTGGTTCGAGCCTGTACAACGGCTCGGCCAGCACGCGTCCGGCAACGGCCGGCAACGTCACGTCGGTCGTTGGAAGCGGGCCCTCGACACGGCTTGCCATCTCCAGTTGCACCGCTCTCAGCCGGTCGAGAGAAGCAGCGCAAGGGCTCGGCGGAGCCACGGGCAAAAGGTCGGAGGTATGCATGGCCAGAATGGACGATGGGTGGACTTGGGGCTACATTGAGACTGACCCGAGAGGTCCAAAGCACCAGTCCAAGGGGAATTCGAGGAGCACAGAAGCGCCGGCGGTCCTGCATCCACGCTAGAAGATTCTTCATGTCCAAGCAGCTATACACGCAACTGGTGGACGACATCGCAAAGTCGGTGTCCGACGGCGTCCTGAAGGCCGGTGACCGACTGCCGTCCATCCGGGATGCAAGCCGGGCTCGGCGCCTCAGCATCACGACGGTCAGGCACGCATACCAGGTACTGGAGAGCCAAGGCGTCATCGAAGGCCGGCCGCAGTCCGGCTACTTCGTCACCACCAAAGGCTCGTCCAGCGGCCTGGCTGGAGCCACCTCGGACGCTGACACGGATGCCGATACCGATGCCGACCTCCAGTCGCTTGATGCCGGCCAGTACGTCCTTGCGACATTGAAGTCGATACGCACTCACAACGCAGTTCCCCTGGGCTCGCCCTATCCTGATCCGGCCCTGTTCCCATGGCGCCGTATCCAGCAGCGCATGAGGGAGGCGATGCGCGGCCTGCAGGATTCGGACGTCGCACAGGACATTCCTCCTGGCAACGCGAGGCTCATTCGACAGATCGCGCTGCGCCACATGCGCAACGGACTCAACGTCGACCCTCAGGAAGTGATCGTGACGGTGGGAGCAACGGAGGGGCTGAACCTCTGCTTGCGCGCGGTAGCGCGTCCCGGCGACACGATCGCGGTGGAGTCACCGACTTTCTACGTGATGCGCAAGGCCGCTGAGCGGCTCGGCATGCGCGTGATCGAACTGCAGACCAAACCGAAAGAGGGCATCGACATCCAAGGGCTGTCGGATTTTCTCGTTCGAGGCCGCGTCGATGCGTGCATCACGATGCCCAACTTTCAGAATCCACTGGGGTACGTGATGCCCGACGCCAACAAGCGCGCCTTGGTGGATCTTGCAGTTCGCCACCAGATGCCCCTGATCGAGAACGGCGTCTACAACGAGCTCTACTATGGGAGCGAACCTCCCACGACGCTGAAATCCTTCGATACCACGGGAACCGTCCTGCACTGCGGCTCCTTTTCGAAGAGCCTGGGCGGCAGCATCGGGGTGGGCTGGGTTCTCGCCGGAAAGTACCGCGCCGAGATCGAGCAGCTCAAGTTCCTGAGCACTTTCTCCACCTCCTCGATTGCGCAGGCCGCAGTCGCAGAATTTCTGGCACAGGACGGCTGGGACCAATATCTGCGAAGCGCACGGCAAGATCTCAGGCAGCGCTGCGAGATCATGAGCGGGATGGTGAAACGCTTCTTTCCGGAAGGGACGCATGTCTCCGAGCCGGGGGGCGGCTACCTTCTCTGGGTTCAACTTCCCGATGGCGTCGATGCACTCAGGCTTTCTCGTGATGCAATGAAGCAGGGCATCTCCGTCACGCCGGGAAGGATCTTCGGAAACTCTCCGCTGTATTGCCAATGCGTACGACTCAACTACAGCTTTGCCTGGACTCCTGAAGTCGAAGCGGCAGTCAAGAAGCTAGGCTCCCTCGTTTGCCAGGCCACGACGGCCGCACAGAAGGCCGCGGCCAAACCGGCATGACATGCCGCCGTGATATTCAACTTCCCCGGATGACTCCCGACACGATGTTCTCGAACGCTCCCGAGCCGCAAGCCGTTTGCAGTCCCTCGACGCGCAGCGCCATCTTCATGGTCGCCGTACTCGGGGCAGGCCCGAACTGTGCCGACGCGCTGCGCGATTGGTGCGGCGATGTCGCCGCCATCACGCGCTCCGTGAGCAAGCGCTCTCCCGACGGCAATCTCTCGTGCGTGTGCGGCCTTGGCTCCGCCGCATGGGACCTCGTGTGCGGAGCGCCGCGCCCCGCCGGCTTGCATCCCTTCCGTGAATTCGGTTCCGGCGATCGCATCGCTCCGGCGACACCCGGCGACATCCTGCTGCACATTCGCGCCGAGGACATGGGCCTGTGCTTCGAGCTCGCCCGGGAACTCGTCCTGAGGCTCGGAGATGCGGCAAAGGTGGTCGACGAGGTCCACGGCTTTCGCTACTTCGACCAGCGGGCCATGATCGGCTTCGTCGACGGTACGGAGAACCCCATCGGACGCGTCCTGGCCGACTCGACCCTCATCGGGGACGAGGACGCGTCGTTCGCGGGTGGAAGCTATGTCCTCGTCCAGAAGTATCTGCACGACATGACGGGATGGAACGCACTCACCGTCGATGCGCAAGAGCGGATCATCGGCCGCACCAAGCTCTCGAACATCGAGCTGGACGAAGGCGTCAAGCCGTCCTGGTCCCATAGCTCGCTGACGACCATTGCCGACGGCGAGCGCGAGGTGAAGATCCTGCGAGACAACATGCCGTTCGGCCGGCCCGGCTCGGGCGAGTTTGGAACCTTCTTCATCGGATATGCATGCTCGCCCGAGCCGATCGAGCAGATGCTCGAAAACATGTTCGTCGGACGTCCGCCCGGGAACCACGATCGCCTCCTTGACTACAGCCGAGCCGTGACGGGAGGGCTCTTCTTCGTTCCGCCGGTGGACATGCTCGAAGCGCTCCCGAAGCGAATCGACGGCTCGAACTCGCGCCCATAGTCCGGATCTCCGCCCTGTATAGGAGGAACACCCCGAGCGCGACGCCTTCGGAAGGGAGGGGCCAGAACAAGGCCGAGCAGCCATTCGACAAGGCGGAATTGACGCGATCTTGCCTGACCCGCGGACGACGATCCTGATCGGCAGCATCACCTGCGGCCTCCTGGCCCTCTTCTTCCTCGGACTGCGCGACCGGGTTCCAGACCTGGCTTCGGTCACCATCGGCAATGCGGCGCTGATCCTGGCGTACGTCCTATGGCTGGCCGGGACGGTGGAGCATTTCGGCGGTCGACTGAAATGGCGGAACTGGCTTGTCGTTCTGACGACGGCTATCGTTGCCATCACGTGGTTTGCCTTCGTTCAGGAGAGCTTTCGGATTCGCGTCGTGGTCGTCGCAGACGAACTCCGCCGGCAATACGTAACCCGTCTCGACGCGCCAGCCATCGATGGCGGCGAGGTAGTGGGCGCGCACCCGGAGGCGTGTGTCCTCGCCGAAGCGGGACCAGGCCAGTGCCGCCGGCCCCGCGACGAACATCGCGTCGCAGGCCTCGTCGGCGCTGCGATACCGCAGCGGTTGTGAAATGGCGATCTGCCATGGAACGGACAGGCCCGCTTGGCGGCACGCCTTTGCAAGGGCGCCTTCGACACCGAGTCGAAAGAACAGCGGACAAACCTCGCCGTGCACCTCGGCATCGATGATGGTGAAGACCGGCGCCCATGCGCAGCGCCGGCGCTCGCCCCATACCGCCAGCCCGAGCCGGCCGCCGGGCCTGAGCACGCGCTTCATCTGCATGAGCACCCGCTCGGGGTCGGGCAGGTACATGAGGCCGAAGCAGCAGGTGACGACGTCGAACGCGGCGTCCGGGAGCGTCAGCGCCTGCGCGTCCATGCGTTCGAAACGCGCGTGCGACAGGCCGGCGGCGACGGCGCGCGTGTTCGCCGCGTCGACCATCGCCTGCGACAGATCGACCCCGACCACGACGCCGGCCGGCCCCACCGCCGCGGCCAGCTCGCACGCGAGACCTCCCGTGCCGCAGGCGGTGTCGAGCACGCGTTCGCCGGGCCGCAGCTGAAGGTGATCGACCAGCACGCGATGCGCGGAGGACAGGGGCTGCTGCCACGACGCGTCGTAGCGCGCGGCCGCCCGATCCCAGCCGTAGCGCTGCACGCGCAGCTGCAGGCGCGCGTCCATCGTCAGCCGCGCGTCGCGACGATCTCGAGGTAGGCGCTGGGCACCGTCAGCGCATGCGGGCCGCCGATGTTCATCTCGGCGAGCAGCGCGACGAGATCGTGCTCCAGCGCCCGCCGGCCGTCCTCCGGCAGCGCCGCGAAGGCCTTGTGCACCGGCCCGTACCACTGTCGGAACACCTCGACGAAGTGCGTCGCGGAGCGGTAGCGGAAGTTGAAGTGGCGGCGCTCCATCGTCAGCCGGGAGATGCCCGGGCCCAGCAGCTCGCGCAGCTTCGCCTCGTCGCCCCAGTTGGACGGCGGCGACGCGCCGGCCGGCGGCGGCAGGTGGCGGCCCATCGTCCTGAACAGGCGGCCGACGAAGCCGTCGGGCGTCCAGTTCGCGAGGCCGATGCGGCCGCCGGATCGGCACACGCGCAAGAGCTCGGCCGCGGCCTTGGGCTGGTCGGGAGCGAACATCACGCCGAAGGTCGAGACGACCGCGTCGAACGCGCCGTCGTCGAACGGCAGGGCCTCGGCGTCGGCCGCGCGCATCGTGGCGCCCAGGCGCTCGGCGGCCAGGCGTTCGGCGCCGCGATCCAGCAGCGCGGCGACGTAGTCGGTGGATGTCACCAATGCGCCGCGCCGTGCCGCCGCCAGCGTGGCATTGCCGTTGCCGGCGGCGACGTCGAGCACGCGCTGGTCCCAGCCGATGTCGCAGGCCTCGGCGAGCTGTTCGCCCACCAGTTGCAGCGTGGTGCCGATGACGGCGTAGTCGCCGCTGGCCCAGGCGGCCTGCTGGCGGATCTTGAGGGCGGCGAGGTCGAGCGGGGCGTTCATGGCGATCTCCTTCGTTGGTCGGTGACCGCAGTGGATCGCGGCGGACGCGCCGGCGTCCTGCCCGATCGTCCGCGCGGCTTGTCCAGGCGTCCGGATCGCCCTTCGCGATCGCCGCCGCCCGGGCGTGCGGCGCACAATGGCCGCAACGACCCGGCAGGAGTTGGCGCTCGCGCGCATGCTGCTGTGCGGCCTGCCGGGTCTGCTGCGCGTCAACGTGCGCGGCTCGCCCGCGGGCCTGTGGCTCGAGGCCTCGGTGCGCTACGCGCTGGCCGAGGCGCGCTCGCCGCGGCCGGGCGGCGCCGGCGTGCTCGCGAAGCTGGCCGAGGTGCTGTTCATCGAGGTGCTGCGGCTGGCGATGCAGGACAGCCCGGCGGGATGGCTGGCCGGTGTCGGCGACCGCATCGTCGGCGCCGCGCTGTCGGCGATGCATGAGCGGCCGTCGCATGGATGGACGCTCGACGAGCTGGCCCACGCCGTCCACAGTTCGCGCTCCGTGGTGGCCGAGCGCTTCCAGGAACTGGTGGGACAGTCGCCGATGCAATACCTCACGCAGTGGCGCATGCTGCTGGCGAGCAACCTGCTCCGGCGCAGCAACGTGCCGCTGGCGCAGGTGGCCGAGGAAGTGGGCTACCTGACCGACACGGCCTTCAGCCGCGCCTTCAGGCGCGAGTTCGGCCTGCCGCCCGCAGCGTGGCGAAAGAGCCGATTGATCACACCAGCCGCCGAACGTGGAGACTAGCTCCTTCGCAGCATTTGCGGGCGGCCCTCGCACAGGCGCGACCGGCGGCTTGACGCCCGATAGCTGGCGTTGGCCTGCTCCGCCGCCAGGGCCGAGGTCGACCCTGCTCGGCGAGCCGTTGGTACCCTCTGGCAATGCTGGCGCATCGCCCTGGCCCCTCAGGCGGCCAGGGCAGTGGCCTGATTCGAGTGAGCCTGCGTCCGGCCGGCAGGGTTGAGACGCTCGCCGATGGCCTCGGCGATGTGCACAGCGTCGCGCGCGACACCCGAAAACCGGCCCGAGCCCCACGTATGCAACCAGGGAAGGCCCAGGAAGTAGAGGCCCGGCTGCGCTGTGATGCCGCGCACGTGCACGGGATGGCCGCGGCCGTTGAATACCGGCGCCTCCAGCCAGGAGAAGTCCGGTTGGAAACCGATGCACCAGATCACCGACGTGATGCCTGCCTCGCGCAGACTCAGCCGCTCGCGCTCCTGCTGCACTTCCCAGACAGGGGTGTACAGCGCCGGCGGCGGTGCGTCGATGCACCGCTGCGCGATGTACTTGTCGATCGAGGCGTTGATTCCGTTGTAGATCTTGTCCGCATGCGCAAGGTTGGCGGCGAGGTCGGGGGCGAAGCGCAACACGTCGCCGTCGAGGTCCGTCAACATGCCGTAGAGCTCCATGCCTTCGGCGGCGAAGCGGCGCAGGTCGATGTCGCGGCCGCCGTCGCGTCCGGTCACGTAGTGGTTGGTGTTGTCGCGCACGCCCTCGCGCAGCGGATGAGCTTCCACCGGCATCTCGTAGTAGTTCATCTCGGCGAGCCAGTCCACCACGTCCTTGCCGCGGTAGAAGCGTGCGCAACGCGGCGCGTCGCCGGTCGCCAGGACCACGCGACGGCCGGCGAGATGAAGATCTTCGGCGATCTGCGACCCCGACTGGCCGTTGCCCACCACCAGCACGACGCCGTCCGGCAGCGCCTGCGGATTGCGGTACTGCTCCGAGTGCAGCTGAACGATGTCGCGCGGCAGGCGTTCGGCCAGGCGCGGAACAACGGGCACGTGATAGCCGCCCGAGGCGACGACGACCTGCTCGGCGGTGAACTCGCCGAGCGACGCGGAGATCGCGAAGCCGCCGCTGGTCGGAGTCACGCGGCTGACGGTGCAGTGCGCCAGCAGTGGGGCATCCACGTGCTTCACGAAGCCATCGAGGTAGTCGATGATCTCGTCCTTCTTCATGAAGCCGTGTGGATCGGCCCCGCTGTATTCCCAGCCCGGCAGCTTGCACTGCCAGTTCGGCGTCACGAGGCAGAAGCTGTCCCAGCGCTGGTCGCGCCAGGCGTGCACCGGGTCATGCTTCTCGATCACGACATGTTCGATGCCGCGTCGCTTCAGGTAGTAGCTCAGCGAGAGACCGGCCTGACCGCCGCCGACGATGACGACGCTGTGATGGGTGGAAGTGGCGTTCATGAGTGGGTTCAGTGAAGAGAATGCGAAAGGACGGCGCGGCGGCCGTCACTCCTCGAAGCCGAGCACCTCGACCTCGGCTCGGTCGTCGAAAGTCGCGGCGATCGCCTCGATCGTGGCGAGCTGGTCGATCGCCATCGAGCATGCGAAGCCGAACTTCTCGCGCACGCGTTCGGACGCCGTGTGCAGAGCGGTTCGCACCTCCTGCATGAAGTGCGGCAGCGGGTAGCGCGCACCCGGGACGAAGTGCTCCTTGATGACCAGCGACGGTGAATAGCAACGCGTCTCGCGAGCGTCGGGCCAGCGGAGGTTGAAGTGCATGGCGGGCATGAGGGTTCCGGGTTGTGCGATGGATCAGGCGCGCAGGCGTGCCGGCGCGCGGTGGGCGCGGTAGATGGCTTCGTGCGACGACGCGCTTGCCTGCCAGCTGAAGCGCTCGCAGACGGGCGGCGTGGCGAAGCCGAGGGCCAGCGCATGTGCGGGGTCGCACGCGCGGGCCATGGCGGCAGCGATGTCGTCCGCCGACTGCGGGTCGGCCCAGCAGCAGTGGCCCGCGCGCTCGTCCTCGGGGAGGTACTCGGTGAACGGCGCGATGCGCGACACCACGGCCGGCGTTCCGCTCGCCAGGGCCTCGAGAACGACCAGGCCGAAGCCTTCGCGCAACGAGGCCATCAGCAGCACGTCGGCGGCACGAAACAGCGCGGGCATGTCGGCGTCGTCGACCGTGCCGGCGATCACGACGTCGCTGGTTGCGCCGCTGGACGCCAGCAGGGCGCCGAACCGACGTGCATAGTCGTCGTGGTCGAGGAGGCTGGCACCGCCGGCAATCACCAGCTGCGCGTCGGGCCGAAGCGCGCGGAACGTGAGGAAGGCCTGGAGCATGCGCAAGGTGTTCTTGCGCTCCTCGACGCCGCCGACGGCCAGGAACATCGGCCCACCGGGCCGGAGCCCATGTCGCGCCACCACGGCGGCGTCGCGCTCTGCGGGGCGGCTCGTGTAGCGACGCAGGTCGACGCCGTTGTGCACCAGGCGTGTCGGCACGCCGAAATCGGCCTGCAGCCGGTCGCACCAGATGCGGCTCACGCACAGCACGTCGCTCGCCCCGGTGAAGGCGCGCTCCTGCCAGGCCATCAAGCGTGCATCGTCGAATCGATCCAGGTGGTGAACCGTTCGTACGAAGCCGTCGATCGCGCCGGATTCGGACAGGTCTGCGAGTGCGTTGCCGCCAATGGCGTCCTGCGCGTGAAGGACGTCGAACCGGCGCGTCGCGAGCGTGCGCATCAGGTGGCCGACGAAGGCGGCGCGACGGGTGGCGACCATGTCGACGACCGACCTGGCGCACTCCGTGACCGGCACAGGTTCGAATTCGCAGCGCGTCGACCTGAACAGGGACTGTCCGGCCAACGCGGGCGCGAACACGGTGACGCGATGTCCGCGTTCGTGCAGTGCGTCGGCCAGTTCCAGCGTATGGACGACACCGCCGCGCGGGTTGACGGAATGGGTCAGCAGGCCGATGTCCAGCGAATCGCGTTGCGTCTCAGCCATGGGCCGGCTCCGGTCGAGCGCTCGTGGCGGCAGTGATGAACGGCTCGGCGGCGACGTCCCACAGGAGGGCCTGGCGGTCGCCGTCGCGCAGCCACACGCGCGGATCCGCGGTGACATTTCCGACGCTCGCGCAGGCGATGTCGCGATCCCGGAAATGGGCCTGGACCGCCTCGACATGCCGGGGGCGCACGCTGAACACGAACCCGAAGCTAGGGAACGATTGCAGCCAGCGCTGCAGCGAAACGCCCGGCGGCCGCGGGATGGCGTCGACGTCGATCACCGCGCCGGCCTTCGAGCATTCGAGCAGCATCAGGGTGGTGCCTAGCGCGCCGGCGTTGCTGATGTCCTTGGCCGCGTCGCACAGACCAGCCTCGGCGAGCCGCGGCAGCAACTCTATGTCGTCGCGGAGGCGTTGCGCCGGCGCAGACGTGGCGGCGTTCCAGAATGGATACGGCTCCTCGTAGGCGCCGCGCAGGTCGATCGCCATCATCAGCGTGTCGCCGGGGCGAGCGCCAAAGCTCGTCAGCAGCCGATTGGCGCGGCCCAGGATCGCGACTGCCAGCGCGCCGCGGTCGGAGCGGCTGTTGCTGTGTCCTCCGACGATGGGGACGCCGTAGCGCGTGGACGCGTCAGCAAGGCCGCGCAGGACCTCTTGCCCGTCGCTCGCGCCACGGCTCCACAATGCGTCGACGACCGCGATGGGCCGGCCGCCCATGGCGCAGATGTCGCTGACGTTGACCATCACGCCGCACCAGCCCGCGAAACGCGGCATGGCCTGCACGAAATCGTCGAGGAAGCCCTCGATGGCGAACAGCAGCCAGCCGTTGCCGGAGGCATCGGGGATGGCGGCGCAGTCGTCGCCGATGGCAACGGCCTGCGCCAGGTCGGCCGTGCCGCCCGGCAGCGCCTGCGCGAGCGTCGCCATCACGTCGGCGATGTCGCGCTTGTGCGCGAAGCCGCGGCCGGCGCGCAAGGCGGCGGCGAGCGCGGAGAGGTCCTCGGCCGTCATGCGGCGCTCCGCGTCGCGCCGGTGACGAAGCCGGTCAACGGGTCGTGGCAGGGCGGATAGTGCGCCAGGTCGGCCTGCATCAGTACGTGCGGCCGGCCGTGCAGCGCCTCCTCGCGCAGCGATGTCCAGTGCAGCTTCTCGAACAGCACCCGGTTCTGCTGCTGCACGTGCGCGAGGAAGACACGACAGCCCCGCGCATGCGCGCTCGCCACCGCCAACCGGATCAGCGTCGCGCCGAGCCGGCCGTGCTTGCGGTAGTCGGCATGCACCGCCAGCCGCGAGCCCCACCAGACGCCGTCGCGGTCGCCGTCCGCGCCGTGGTGGATGCGGACGGTGCCCACCACCTGTTCGTTCATGCCGCCGACGCAAGACAAGGCCACCAGCGGCTGCGCGTGGGCGTCGATGGCATCCAGGTCGTCGTGCGCGAACACGCGCTGTTCCGCGCAGAAGACCGCGCGGCGCAGCTTGCGCGCCTCGTTGATCTCCCAGCCGCCGTCCGCCCACTTGACGCGGAACTCGCAGGGCACGAAGGCGGTCGGCAGGTCGCACCAGGTCGAGAGCGCATCCATGGGTCAGCTCTCGTAGACCGACAGTGACGAGCACGCACCGCACCTGCCGCAGCCCGCCTTGATGTCGGATGAGCGCAGGTTCGCCGCGCTCACCATCGCACCGAGCGGCTGCAGCACGCCGCGCATGAACTCGGGCGACGGCGCGGGATGGTCTTCCAGCGGCGTGCCGCTGATCGGCACGAACGGAACGACGAAGGGGTACACGCCCAGTGTCAGCAGCGTTTCGCACATCGCCAGGATGGCCTCGCGGGTGTCTCCCAGGCCGGCGAGGATGTAGGTGCTGACCTGGCCGCGGCCGAACACCCGGATCGCGGCCTCGAAGCTTTCCAGGTAGCGCGCGATGGGCACGCCGGCCTTGCCGGGCATGATGCGGTCGCGCACGTGGGGCGATACGGCCTCCAGGTGCATGCCCAGCGTGTCGATGCCAACCTCGCGCATGCGCTCGAACCATGCGTCCGTGTCGGGGGGTTCGCACTGCACCTGGATCGGGAGGTCCACCGCGGCGCGGATGGCGCGCGCGCTGTCGACCAGGACCTGCGCGCCCCGGTCGGGTGTCGGCGGCGTGCCGGTGGTCATCACCATGTGCTTGACGCCGTCCAGCCGCACCGCGGCGAGCGCGACCTCGGCCAACTGCTCGGGCGTCTTGTGGGCGATGGTGCGGCCCGCCGCCAGGCTCTGGCCGATCGCGCAGAACTGGCAGGTCTTCGTGCGGCTCTGGTATCGGATGCAGGTCTGCAGCACCGTGGTGGCCAGCACGTCGGCGCCGTGCAGCGTGGCGATGTGCGAGTACGGCACGCCATCGTGCGTGCGCAGGTCGTAGAAGCGAGGCGCCTTCGGGAACGCGATGCTGGCGATGGGAATCGCGCCGCGGGTCAGGGCGCTGCGGCCCTGCGCGTCGGGCGCCTGCGCGACGAACGGCGAGTTCCATGCGCTGGAGGTGTGCACCGGAACCATGATCGTGTGGCCGTCGACGGTGACGGCCTTGTGGTCGGACGGCCCGGCGCCGCCGCGCCGGCTGGCGGCCCCGCCGTTGGGCGACGCGGGTTCAGCCAGCCGCAATCCGAAGGATTGCAGTTCGGTCATCAACTGCCGGGTCTGCGGTGACAGGGTGCGCGTCGTTTCGGTCGTCGTGGTCATGGGCAGGGCTCCGGAAAGTTTCGTTGGACATCGCCGACGAGGTGCGTGCGGGCCGATCGTTGATGGCGAGGCTCAGCAGCTCGGGGCGCGCGTAGTGGCCCACCGAGTCCATCATTCGCTTGCGCTTGGTGATCAGCGCCATGTCGAGGTCGGCGACCACCATGCCCTCGCCGGCGCGAAGCGGCGGCGCGAGGTGCACGCCCTCCGGCGATACGATCGCGGTGTTGCAGCCGCCGCGCAGCGCCTTCTGCAGCGCGGGGTCGGGAGTGATCGCGGCAATCTGCGCATCGGTCAGCCAGCCGGTCGCGTTGACGACGAAGCAGCCGGCTTCCAGCGCGTGGTGGCGGATCGTCACCTCGATCTGGTCGCCGAAGACCGGACCCACCAGCGAGCCTGGGAACTGCGCGCAGTGGATCTCCTCGTGCTGCGTCATCAACGCGTAGCGGGCCAGCGGGTTGTAGTGCTCCCAGCAGGCGAGCGCGCCGACCTTGCCGACCCGGGTGTCCACCACCTTCAAGCCGGCCGCGTCGCCCTGTCCCCAGACCATCCGTTCGTGGAAGGTCGGGGTGAGCTTGCGGCGCTTGAGCATCAGCGCGCCGTCGGCGTCGAAGATCAGCTGCGTGTTGTAGAGCGAACCGAAGTCGCGCTCGTTGACGCCGAGGACGACCACCATGCCGTGCGTCCGCGCCCGCTGCGCCACGACCTGCGTCACCGGCCCCGGCACAACCACGGCGCGCTCATAGAGCCGCATGTGGTCGGCACCCATCTGCACCGGTGCCTTCACGAACGAGAAGTACGGGTAGTAAGGCAGGAAGGTCTCCGGGAACACGATCAGCTGCACGCCTTGTGCGGCAGCCCGGTCGATGGCTTCGCAGACCTTGTTGAGCGTGCCGTCGGTCGCGTCGAAGTCGGGCGCAATCTGGACGGCCGCGGCGCGGACGATTCGGGGGGTCGGCATGGCGGGCCTCGAGTCGCGCTCAAAGCGTCCAGGTGTCGAGGATGAACGCATCGGCCTTGCGGTGCAGCAGCACGAGGTCGAGCACGTCGAGCGGGTTGATCGGGCGGATGCCTTCGATCAGCGCGCCCTCGCCGTGGCCGTAGAGCGCCTGCAACGCGAAGCGGCACGCGTAGACCTTGCCGCCCTCGGCGATGAACTTGGCGATCTGGTTGTTGAAGTTCTGGTGACCCGGGAAGGCCTCGGCACCCAGCGTGGGGAAACCGCGCTGCACGCCCAGCGTCACTCCGGGGCCGTAGAGCAGGATCGAGGTCTCGAACCCCTTGCGTTGCAGCCGTGTGGCCTGCAGCAGGTTGACGAAGCCGATCGAGCCCTCGAAGGCGACGGTGTGGAAGGTGACGAGCGCCTTCTCGCCGGGCTCGGCTTTCACGTCCTCGAAGACCTTCTCTTCGTAATCGACGAGGAAGTCGCCGGTGTGATTCGGGGCTTTGGTGACTTTGGGCATGGGGGAACTCCGTGGTTTGAAGGGGCGCTCGAGGTCTTGTGCGCCCTTCTCTCTTGCATGCCACATGCCACGAGGGCCGGCAGATCGGATTGCTCACGTGCAATCAACGTGCGATCAAAACGGCGGGATGCGATCCGGCATCCCGAAAAATTTCTTTCGGGATCGGCGGCCCGTCAGCCCGAATTGGGAAGCTGCTCATCCGCACGGCGGAAAAACGCCCCGGCATGGGGCTTCGACGTGCAATCTATGCCTCCGATCAGCGGGGTGGGCGGCACCATCGGAGGGCGGCGGACGGGGGCTGTTCCTGGCACGCAACATGCGATCAGCAGGTTATTGATTGCTTGCTCAATGCAATCAAGTGATGCAATCAAGTTCCTCGACCCGGGAAAGGCCGCAATGCCCGTCAACAAGCTCTCCGCGCACTGGGCTCGTCGCCTCGAGATCGACGATCGCCCGGCCTACCTGCTGATCGCGGAGCTGATCGCGGAGGACGTGCGCACCGGTCGGCTCGGCGCGCGCGATCGCCTGCCCACCTTGCGCGACCTCGCCGACGAGCTGGGCCTCAACTACACGACGGTCGCGCGCGCGTACGCCGAGGCACGCAAGCGCGGCCTGATCGACTCGCGGCCCGGCATGGGCACGTTCGTGCGCGGTCATGCGCCTTCGCTGCCCCTGCGCGGCGGCAGCGGCGCCGAGATGACCATGAACATGCCACCGGAGCCGCAGGAACCCGCGCTGATCGCGCGCATGCAGGCGGGTGCGGCCGACGTCATGGCGCGCACCGACCCGTACGCGCTGCTGCGCTACCAGGATTTCGGCGGCAGCCCGGAAGACCGCGAGGCCGGCACGGCGTGGCTGCGCGCGCGCCTGCCGGGCTGCGACACGGCCCGCGTTCTGGTCTGCCCGGGTATCCACAGCGTGCTGGCGGCGCTGATCTCGCAACTCGCGCGCCCCGGCGAGATGATCTGCGTCGAGTCGCTGACCTACCCGGGAATCAAGGCGATCGCCACCCAGCTCGGCGTGCTGTTGCACGCGCTGACGCTCGATGACGATGGCCCGAGTGCGGAGGAGTTCGAGCAGGCTTGCAAGACGCTGAAGCCGAAGGCGCTGTACATCAATCCGACCTTGCAGAACCCGACCACGACCACGACGTCACGCGGGCGACGCGAGGCGCTGGCCGACATCGCCCTGCGTTTCAACGTGCCGATCATCGAGGACGACGCCTACGCGATGCTGCCGCTGCAGGTGCCTCCCCCGCTCGCGCTGTTGGCGCCCGAACTGACGTACTACGTCTCGGGCGTCAGCAAATGTCTTGGCGCTGGTCTGCGCACCGCGTTCGTGTGCGCGCCCACCGAACGCGCGGCGCAACGGCTCGCGGGGGCGCTGCGCGCCACCACGGTGATGGCATCGCCGTACACAAACGCGCTGGCCACGCGCTGGCTCGTGGACGGCACGGCGCAGGCGATGCTCATCGCCATCCGCGCCGAGTCCGTCGCGCGTCAGGCGATGGCCGCCAGATGGCTCGAGCGCCATGGCGTCGTCGCGCACCCCGAAGGGTTTCACCTGTGGCTGCCGCTGACGTCCTCCTGGAGCGTGGTCGAGTTCGCCTCGTTCCTGCGTACCCAGGGCGTCGGAGTCGTCGCGAGCGCGGCGTTCTCGACCGACGGCGATCCGCCCGATGCCGTGCGCGTCTGCCTCGGCGGGCCGTTGTCACGCCAGGGTTGCGACGACGCGCTGAGGCTCATTGCCGACACCCTCGAACATCCGCGGCACCCACACGCCACCATCCTTTGACGCGGGCAGGCCGACCAGGATGGGCTTGACCCGGCGTTCGTCCAGCGCGATCTGCACGTCGCGCAGCACGCGCTCGTCCTCGCCCACGGCGTAGACGACGCGCTCGGGCGCCTGGCGCGCGGCGGAGAACAGCGGTGGCGCAAGACGATGGGTTGCCTTGAATCCGTCATGGATTAGGGTATTCACTAATGCGATTGCTAAATTTTAGGCAGAAACTAGCTTTCGAGTGGCCTGACCACTAGACCACTAGACCACTGAGGCTATATGCCAATCCAGACCATTTCGTCTTCCCGCCTCTATCGCCAGATCGCCGACCAGCTGGCGGAACTGATTCGCACGGGCGAGTTCAAGCCGGGCGATCGCCTCCCCTCGGAACGCGACCTGTCGCAGCAGCTGGGCGTGAGCCGGGCCTCTGTACGTGAGGCGCTCATCGCTTTGGAGATCGACGGACTCATCGATGTAAAGGTCGGGCTTGGCGTCTTCGTCAGCGCCACGCCGTTCGCGCCCGGCGAGGTCTTGGCGCTGACCGAACCAGGCCCGTTCGAAGTGCTGGAAGCCCGGCAGTTGATCGAAGGCGAGACCGCCGGTCTGGCGGCGACCCATGCGAGCAGCGCCGATCTGGCAGCCATCCGAGCGACGGTCTCGATGATGGCCGACGAAGTGAAGTCCACGGGCGCCGGGCTCAACGCCGACGCGCTGTTTCACCTGCGCATTGCGGAAGCCTCCGGCAACGGCGCGCTCGTCCACATGGTCAAGCAGCTTTGGAACTTCCGCTACAGCGCGATGTTCCGCAAGCTCGACGAGCACTTCGACACGCCGGCCCGGCATGCGGCGGCGATCCAGGAGCACCTGAAGCTCGTCGAGGCCATCGAGCGGCACGACGCGGCGCAAGCGCGCGCCGCCATCCGGGCCCACCTGCACAGCGTGCGCGTCGCCCTCGAACGGGGATGGGAACTTGCGAATGCCGACTCCGGTTCTCCCGTATTGCTGGCGTCGACCCCCTGGTCCTGAGTCGGACAGGCCCTACCCGTGAATCAATTCGGTCACCGGATCGATCGAACCCATAACAGGAGACAAACCATGTTGTTGAAATCGATGAGCGGGCTCCTGCTCGCCGCAGGACTGGCAGCAGGCGCCCACGCGCAGACCAGCGCCATCTGCTACAGCTGTCCCGAAGAATGGGCCGACTGGGGCAGCCAGCTTCGCGAGGTCAAGCAAGCAACCGGCGTCTCGGTTCCGTTCGACAGCAAGAATTCCGGCCAGGCGCTGGCCCAGATGGTCGCGGAGAAGGCTCACCCTGTCGCCGATTTCTCCGATCTCGGCATCACGTTCGGCATCCAGGCGCAGCAACTCGGGTTGACCCAGCCGTACAAGCCGCCCCACTTCGACGAGATCCCGGCGACCCTGAAAGATCCGGACGGCAACTGGTTTGCCATCCATACAGGCGCGGTCGGCTTCTTCGTGAACAAGGACGCGCTTGGCAACCTGCCCGTCCCGCGGTCGTGGAAGGACCTGCTCAAGCCCGAATACAAGGGACTGGTCGGCTACTACGACCCGACCAGCGCATTCATCGGCTACATCGCGGCCATGGCGGCCAACGTATCGCTGGGCGGCACGCTCGACAACTTCGCGCCCGGCATCTCGTACTTCCAGGCCTTGAAGAAGAACGCGCCCATTGTCGTGAACCAGACCGCCTACGCCCGTGTGATGTCGGGCGAGATCGCGATCCTGGTCGATTCGGACTTCAACGCGAACCGCGGCCGCTACAAGGACAAGGCGAACGTCGAGTTCGTCATGCCCGCGGAAGGATCTCTCGCCGTCCCGTACGTGATGGTGCTGGCCAGGAACGCCCCCCATCCGGAGGCCGCGAAGAAGGTGCTCGATTTCCTGCTGTCGGACAAGGGGCAGACGATCTGGTCCAACGCATTCCTGCGGCCCGTGCGCAACGTCCTCCCCAAGGAAACGATGGCGCGGCTGTTCCCCGAGAAGGACTACGCACGGGTCAAGGCCGTCGACTTCCGCCAAGTCGCGCAGGCACAGAAGAAGTTCGCCGACCTCTACCTCGCCGAGGTTCGCTGAACCGGCCCGCCGTTCGATTCATCCTTGCAGAGGCACTCCAATGCAACCCAATGACACGAGACGGCTCGTGCTCCTGACCGCACCAGTCGCAGCGATCTTCGTCGCCTTCTGGCTTTTGCCGATCGGACGACTGATCGTGCTGAGCGGCGACGGCCCAGGCGGCTTCGAATCGTATCTCCGCATCCTCTCGACTCCGCGCTACCTGATCAGCATCGGAGTGACCGTCGCTTTGTCCGCCGGCGTCACCATCGCGACGCTCGCGATCGCGGTCATCTCCGGCCTGTTCCTGGTCCGCAACCGCTTCCACGGACGCGACCTGCTGATCTCGATCTTGACACTCCCGCTCGCCTTCTCCGGTGTCGTGGTCGGCTTCATGGTGATCATGCTCGCCGGTCGCCAGGGCCTGATCGGCAGCGTCACGACGGCGCTCACCGGGAGCCGCCTGATGTTTGCCTATTCGTTCGCAGGCCTGTTCATGGGCTACGTCTACTTCTCGATCCCGCGCGTCATCCTCACCGTGATGGCGTCGGCCGAGAAGCTCGACTACACCGTCGAGGAAGCCGCCCGGTCGCTCGGGGCCAACGGCCGCCGCGTGATGCTCGACGTGATCGTTCCCGCCCTGGCGCCGGCGCTCGTGTCGTCCGGAGCGATCTGCTTCGCCACCTCGATGGGCGCATTCGGTACCGCCTTCACGCTCAACGCCGGCGTGGACGTGTTGCCGATGGTCATCTACAACGAGTTCACGCTCGGCGCCAACATCGCGGTCGCGTCCGCGCTGAGCGTCATCCTGGGCGTGTTGACCTGGGCGGTGCTGGCCCTGGCACGGACTTTCACGGGCGCCGGCGTGGCGGCAGCAGCATGACCAGCATGCGCAGAAACTTCTCGTTCGCTTGGCAGCTGGCGTTCACGCTCCTCGTCGCGGCCTTCGTGCTGGTGCCGATGGCGATGTCCATCATCGCCGGCTTCACCACCAACTACTTCCGCGGCCCGACCCAAGGGATGACGTTGCGTTGGGTCGGCGAAGTGTGGTCGCGCTACGGTGACACGGTGCTGATCTCGCTCGCGCTCGCCGTTGCTTGCCTGGCCGTCAATCTCGTCGTAGGCCCGTTGGCAGCGTATGCGCTGGCCAAGCGGCGCAATCGCTGGACGCGACTGTTCGAGGAACTGATCCTGCTGCCGGTCGCGGTGCCGGGCTTGGCAACGGCGCTCGCGCTTGTGATGGCCTACGGCGGCTACACGCAGTTCCGCACCAGTTGGCTGTTCCTGCTGGTCGGCCACGTCCTGTACACGATGCCGTTCATGATCCGCTCGGTGCTCGCGGTGATGTCGTCCATCAACCTGGGCGAGCTCGAGGAAGGCGCGGCCAGCCTGGGCGCCGGGTTCTGGACGCGGTTCTGGACCATCGCCCTGCCCAACGCCGCCTCCGGCGTCGTCGCAGGCGCCCTGACGGTGCTGACGCTGTCCATCGGCGAGTTCAACCTCACGATGCTGATGAGCACGCCGTTGACGCAGACGATGCCGGTCGGCCTGGCGGTCGCCTATACCAACTCCCGCATCGAGCTCGGCAGCGCCTACACGAGCCTGTTCTTCGTGATGATCGTTCCGCTGCTCATCGCCCTGCAACTGTGGGGCAACCCCACGCGCAACCTCGGTCGGACCCAGAAGCCGATCGTCTCGAGAGACAAGCATGGTCATTGACAAACTCGTGCCGACATCCATTCGGCTGCACAAGTGCTCCAAGCGATTCGCCGACGGCGTCGTCGCGGTGGACCCCCTCGATCTCGAGATCGCCGCAGGCGAGACCGTGGTGATCCTCGGCCCGTCGGGCTGCGGCAAGACGACGACACTGCGCATGATCGCCGGCCTCGAACTGCCGGACCCGGGCGGCACGATCCATTTCGGGGCGGACGACGTGACCAACGTGCCGATCGAGCGGCGCAACGTCGGCATGGTCTTCCAGAGCTACGCGCTGTTCCCGAACCTGGACGTCGTCGGCAACATCGCCTACGGGCTGCGACTGCGCGGCGTACCGTTGGCCGAGCGCACGGCGCGCGCCCGCGAGTTGATGACGATGATGCACCTCGACAAGTTCGCGAGCCGCCGTATCGACCAGCTCTCGGGCGGCCAGAAGCAGCGCGTCGCACTCGCCCGCGCACTCGCCGTGGCGCCGCGGGCATTGCTTCTGGACGAGCCGCTGACCGCCCTCGACGCCAAGCTGCGCGATACCCTGCGCTTCGAGATCAACGCCTTGCTGCGTCGCCTGGGCATCACAACCGTCTACGTGACGCACGACCAGGCGGAAGCGATGTCGCTCGCCGATCGCATCATCGTCATGGACCACGGACGGATCGCTCAAATCGGCACGCCGCGAGAGATCTACGCCCGCCCCGCCACGCGTTTCGTCGGCGACTTCATCGGCACGATGAACCGCATCCCGGGCCATGTGCAGGACGATGCCTTCGTCTGCGCCGCCGGCCGAATCGACGGCGCGGAGCTTCCTCGGGACTGCGAGGAGGTGCTGTTCCGCCCGGAGGCGGTCACGCTCGCGGACCCCGGCTGCGGCGGCCTGGCCGGAACGGTGCACTCGGTGGCCTACATGGGCAATTGCACCCGCCTGCTGATCGACGGCTTCGGCGGCCAGCCGCTGATCGTCGAATCGACGGCGGAACGCGAATTCAGCTGCGGGCAGCCGGTGTCGGTGACGATACGCCCGGGGGCATTGATGGCGCTGGCAGGGGCCTGAAGCCATGACCGGGCACGCCTTCCCCAGCCCCCTGGCAGCGCGCCTGCCAGCCGAGCCGACGCTGGTGACCAGCGTCTCGCTGTTCCATCTCGGCACGCTGATCAACGACCAGTCGGCGCTCACCTATCGGCGCGGCGTCGGCACCAAGGTGAAGATCCCCGTCACCGGCGCCTTCATCGAGATGGCCGACGGCGAACACATCCTGTTCGACACCGGCATGCTGCCGCACGCCTGCGCCGACGCAGGAGAACTTTCGACCGCGCGCTTCAGGGAGATGATTGCGCGCTACGACCCCGAAGACGACCTCCTCCACCGGCTCGGCGAACTCGGGCGCACGCCGGCGGATGTCCGCATGGTCGTCAACAGTCACTTCCATTGGGACCACGCGGGCGGCAACCGCCTGTTCCCGCATGCGCGATTTCTCGTGCAGTCGAGCGAGTACCGGTTCGCAAGGCACCCGGACGGCTTCATCAAGAGACCATACGAGCGCGCCTATTTCGACTGTGGCATCGACTACGAATTGCTGAACGGCGACACGCTGATCAAGCCCGGCGTCGCCGCACTGACGACGCCCGGCCACACGCCCGGCCATCAATCGCTGATGCTGCGCTTGCCGTCGGGCGGCGTGATGATCCTGACCGGCGACGCCGTGTTCTGCCCGGCCAACCTCGATCCCGACCTGCCGCCCGGAAACGCCCACACCACGGAGCACGCCATCGCGTCGATCGCCCGACTGCGGCTGCTCACCGAATTCCTCGGCGGGGCGCTCGTGATCTGCCACGACCCGGACTTCTGGACGAAGTGGCAGCCAGCCCCCCATCGCTACACCTGAACATGTCACGCCTGCCACTCATCCGGGACGACATCGCCGTCCCCGCGCCGTTGGTCGATCGCCTGCGGACGCGCCACGAAGGGCGCCTGCTGGAGGTCGAACGCATGCTGCTGCACAGCCCCGTACTCGCGACCGCGTGGGACGGCTTCTTCGGCGGCATCAAGAGCGGACTGCTGCTCAGCGCTCGCCAGCGCGAACTCGTCGCCTGCGCCGTCGGCAGCCTCAATGGCGCCGACTACCAGTTTCGACAGCATGCGGCGCCCTATCTCGCCGCTGGCGGAACGTCGGACCAACTTGCCGCGCTCGCCCGGCCCCACACCGCCTTCGACGTTGGCGACCGGTTCGACGCCGTCGACCGCGCCGTCCTGCGCCTGCTGATCGACATGACGCTGCACGTCCGGGTCGACGACCAGATCTTCGCCGCCGCCCGCAAGGCGATCGGCAGCGATCGGGCAATGGTCGAACTGGTCGGTGTGATCGCCGGCTACAACCTCGTCTCCCGATTCCTCGTGGCGCTGGAAGTCGAAGCCGCGCCAGCCAACGAACCAACTTGAGCGCCGAATCATGCTTCATCAATTGTTCCCCGAACACGTCATGCCCGTCGATCACGCCGATGCGACCTTGATCGGCCGCGCCTGGGTGCCGAGCCGCGGCGGGCCGATTCCGGTGCTGGTGCGCGAGTCGGGCGTGTACGACCTGTCCCGCGTCGCACGAACGGTCAGCGAACTGCTGGAATTGCCGCTGCCGCTGGGCGCGATCCGCGATGCGTGCGACCTGCCCTTTGTCGGCCGCGTGGCAGATCTGCTGCTCAACGCCGACTCGACGCAACGCGACAGGGCCGCCCCCTGGATGCTCGCGCCCTGCGACTTCCAGGCGCTCAAGGCAAGCGGCGTGACCTTTGTCGAGAGCATGCTCGAGCGCGTGATCGAAGAGCAGGCACGGGGCGACGCGACGCGCGCGCAAGCCGTGCGCAAGGCCGTCGTCGACGTGATCGGGGAGGATCTGGCCAAAGTCCGTCCCGGATCGCCGGAATCTGCACGCCTCAAGGAAATACTCGTGGCGCAAGGCGTCTGGTCGCAATACCTCGAGGTCGGCATCGGCCCTGACGCAGAAATCTTCACCAAGTCGCAACCGTTGTCCGCCGTGGGCGCCGGCGCAGAGGTGGGTATCCATCCAGGCTCCTCCTGGAACAATCCCGAGCCCGAAATCGTGCTCGCGATCAACAGCCGCGGCCAGGTCGTCGGCGCGACGCTCGGCAACGACGTCAACCTGCGCGACTTCGAGGGCCGCAGCGCGCTGCTGCTCGGCAAGGCCAAGGACAACAACGGCTCCTGCGCGATCGGGCCGTTCATCCGCCTCTTCGACGACGGCTTCTCCATCGACGACGTGCGGTCCTGCGAGGTCCTTCTGCAAATCGACGGGCCAGACGACTTCGTCCTGTGCGGTTCAAGCTCGATGTCGAAGATCAGCCGCGACCCGCTGGACCTCGCCGCCCAGGCAATCGGCGCGACGCATCGCTACCCCGATGGCCTGATGCTCTTCCTCGGGACGATGTTCGCACCGACGCAGGACCGCTTCGCTCCGGGCCAGGGCTTCACCCACGTGGTGGGCGACGTCGTCACGGTGCATTCCCCGCGCCTGGGCACGCTCGTCAACCGGGTCAACCACGCCGACAAGACCGAGCCCTGGACCTTCGGGATCGGCGCCGCGCTGGCGCAACTCACGTCATCGCGCGAACAACCCTCCTCCCTCCGACCCCTGGTACAGATCCCATGAAACAGAACTTCATCAACGGCGAGTGGACGGACGGCGCCGGCGTCCTCTCCAATCGGAATCCGTCCAACTTCGCCGACGTGATCGACGACTACGCACAGGCCGATGCCGACCACGCGGCCTTCGCGATCCACTCGGCGAGGCGCGCCTTCGCGGCCTGGTCCACGGGCTCCTTGCAGGAGCGCGCGAACATCCTGGATCGCGTGGGCAGCGAAATCTTCGAGCGCCGGCAAGAGCTGGGCACGCTGTTGGCACGCGAGGAAGGCAAGGTGCTCGCGGAAGCCGTCGGCGAGGTCATGCGTGCCAGCCAGATCTTCAAGTACTTCGCCGGCGAGGTCGTGCGCGGAGCCGGCGACAAGCTGGCCTCCGTGCGGCCCGGCATCGAGGTCGAGGTGACGCGCGAGCCCCTCGGCGTGATCGGACTCATCACGCCCTGGAACTTCCCGATCGCGATTCCGGCCTGGAAGATCGCGCCGGCGCTGGCATACGGCAACACGGTGGTCTTCAAGCCGGCCGAGTGGGCGCCCGGCAGCGCCTGGGCTCTCGCCGAAATCCTTTCGCGCGCGGGCTTGCCCAAGGGAGTCTTCAATCTGGTCATGGGGCCGGGCCGGGTCGTCGGCGAGGCATTCGTCGGCAGCCCCGAGGTCGACGCGATCAGCTTCACCGGCTCGGTGTCGACGGGCAAGCGAATTGCGGCCCGCGCAATCGAGCGGATGGCGAAGTTCCAGCTCGAGATGGGCGGCAAGAATCCGCTGGTGGTGCTCGACGACGCGGACCTGCCCACCGCGGTCGAGGTCGCGGTGCAAGGCAGCTACTTCTCGACCGGCCAGCGTTGTACCGCCTCGTCCCGGCTCATCGTCACCGACGGCATCCATGACCGCTTCGTGTCCTCGGTGCTCGATCGCCTGGCCACCTTGCGCATCGGCGACGCGCTCGATCCGGCCAGTCACATCGGGCCGGTCGTCTCCGCCGAGCAGCTCGACCAGGACATGTCCTATGTGGCCCTCGGCCAGCTGGAAGGAGCGCGGCTGGCGATTGGCGGCGAGCGCCTGGTGCGGCCCACGGACGGCTTCTATATGGCGCCGGCGCTCTTCACCGACGCGACGCCGTCGATGCGGATCGCCCGCGAGGAGATCTTCGGGCCCGTGGCCTGCGTGATCCGCGCCCGCGACTACGACGAGGCGCTCGCGATGGCCAACGACTCTCCGTTCGGCCTGTCCGCGGGCATCGTGACGACCTCGCTCAAGCATGCATCGCACTTCAAACGGCACGCCCAGGCAGGCATGGTGATGGTCAACGCGCCGACTGCCGGGGTCGACTATCACGTGCCATTCGGTGGCCGGAAGGGCTCGAGCTATGGAGCGCGCGAGCAAGGGCGCTACGCGGCGGAGTTCTACACCACTGTCAAGACCGCCTACATCGCCGCGTGAAGCCCATCATGACTTCGGAACAACCCATGGAATCTTCCTCGAAGCTGGTGATCCGGCTCGGCGCCGCCGACGACGTGGTCATCGCGCGGCACGACATCGCCGCAGGCACCGCCATCCCCGGCGAGCGTGTGATCAGCCGCGCTGCCATTCCGGCCGGCCACAAGCTGGCGACCCATGACATCGACGCCGGCGCCGCCGTGCGCCGCTACGGCCAGGTCATCGGCTTCGCGACGCAGGCCATCCATGCCGGCGACCACGTCCACGTCCACAACCTCGAGATGCGCGCGTTCGATCGCGACGCCGACGTCGGTCAGTTGTCCCGCGCGACCGACTACGTCCCGACGCCGGCCGCGTTCGAAGGCATCGTGCGCGCGGACGGCCGCGTCGCGACACGCAACTACATCGGCGTCGTGTCCACCGTCAATTGCTCGGCGACCGTCAGCAAGTACATCGCCGAGGCGTTTCGCGGCGACGGACTGGCCGGCTTCGAGAACGTGGACGGGGTCGTCGCGCTGACCCACACGACGGGCTGCGGCATGGACTCGGCCGGCGAAGGGATCGACATCCTGCGCCGCACGCTCGCCGGCTACATCCGGCATGCCAACTTCGCCGGCGTGCTGGTGGTCGGCCTCGGCTGCGAAGCCAACCAGATGGCGCCGCTCATGCTGGCTCACGGTCTCGCACCCGACCTGATGCTCCAGACGCTGACGATTCAGTCCGCCGGAGGCACCGCGGCAGCCGTGGCGGCCGGCATCGAGGCCGTGCGCGACATGCTGCCGCGGGCCAACGCCGTGCGTCGCCAGACAGTATCGGCCGCCCACCTCACGCTCGGCTTGCAGTGCGGCGGCTCGGACGGCTATTCCGGCATCACGGCCAACCCCGCGCTCGGCGCGGCGGTCGACCTGCTGGTACGCCATGGCGGCACGGCCCTGCTGTCCGAAACGCCGGAAATCTATGGCGCCGAACACCTCCTGATGTCGCGCGCCGTCTCGCGCGAGGTCGGCGACAAACTGATCCGCCGCATCCGGTGGTGGGAGGAATACGCCGCCAGGCATCACGGCGAGATGAACAACAACCCGTCACCCGGGAACAAGGCAGGCGGATTGACGACCATCCTCGAGAAGTCGTTGGGCGCCGTCACCAAGGGCGGCACGACGATGCTGACCGACGTCGTCGAGTACGCCGAACCGGTGCAGAGCAAGGGGCTGGTCTTCATGGACTCGCCCGGCTACGACCCGGTCTCCGCCACCGGGCAGGTCGCGAGCGGCGCCAATCTCATCTGCTTCACAACCGGGCGCGGCTCGGTGTACGGCTGCAAGCCGGTCCCGTCGTTGAAGCTGGCCACCAACTCCGACATGTACCGGCGCATGAGCGACGACATGGACTTCAACTGCGGCGAGATCCTCGACGGCAGCCTGAGCGTGCAACAGGCCGGCGAACGGATATTCCGCCTGATCTTGGACACCGCATCGGGGCGCAGCAGCCGCAGCGAGTCGCACGGATTCGGCGCGGACGAGTTCGTGCCCTGGCAGCTCGGCGCCGTGATGTAGCGACGCGCACGAAGCCGATCAGTACCCGCATCTCAACAAGGATCGAACATGAATGATCTCCAAGGCAAGGTGGTGCTCGTCACCGGGGCATCCACAGGCATCGGCGCCGGCTGCGCGAAGGCGTTCGGCGAGCGCGGCGCCCGGGTGGCCGTGCACTACAACAGCTCTGAAGCTGCTGCGCAGGCCGTCGCGCGCTCGATCGTGGAGGCCGGCGGACAGGCGTTCGTCGTCCAGGGCGACCTGCATGCGAGCGCGAGCTGCGAGCGTGTCGTCGGCGCGGTCGCGGATCGCTTCGGGCGCATCGACGTCCTCATCAACAACGCCGGTGCATTGGTCCGGCGCATTCCCATCACGGAAATCACTGACGAACTGTTCGACGACATCGTCAACCTCAACGTGCGCTCGATGATGATGTGCACCCGTTACGCCGTGCCGCACATGATCGACGGCGGCAGCATCATCAACCTGACCAGCATCGCGGCGCGCCATGGCGGCGGTCCGGGCGCCTCCCTCTACGCCGGCTCGAAGGGCTTCGTCAGCACCGCGACCAAGGGCCTGGCCAAGGAGTTGGTGACGTTGGGCATCCGTGTCAACGCCGTGTCGCCCGGCGTCGTCATGACCCCATTCCACGAGAAGTTCTCCACGCCCGAGCAGCTCGAGGCGATGCGCCTGACCATTCCGATGGGCCGGCTGGGCACCGTCGACGAATGCATCGGCGCATTCCTGTACCTCGCGTCCGACAGCCTGTCGAGCTATGTGACCGGCCAGATCATCGAGATCAACGGCGGACAGTACATGCCCTGAGCGGGCGACCTTCGAGGACAAGCACGATGAACGAGAGCTCCGATGCGGCGATTCCGCCGCTTCCTCCGCAGCGTTTCGACCGGGAGGCGCTGGAGCGGTTCGCCGCGACCCTGCTGACGCGCGCCGGCCTGGCGTCGGCGCTGGCCGAAACGACGGCGCACATCCTCGTCGAGGGCGACCTGATGGGTCACGACACGCATGGCCTCGCGCTGCTGGCCCCGTACGTGAAGGAGCTCGAGAACGGTTCGATGGCGCGGACCGGTCTGCCGCGCGTGCTGTCCGACCGCGGCGCAGCGATGCTGTGGGATGGCATGCGACTGCCCGGCCCGTGGCTTGTCTGCCGCGGCATCGATATCCTGGCGCCGCGAGCCCGCGAGTATGGCAGTGCGACGCTCGTGATTCGGCGCAGCCACCACATCGCCTGCCTCGCAACCTATCTGCTGCGAGCCACCGAGGCCGGCTTCCTCTTGTTGCTGACGAGCTCCGATCCCGCGGTTCGCAGCGTTGCGCCGCACGGGGGAACGCGAGCCGTGTTCACGCCCAACCCGATCGCAGCCGGAATCCCCACCACGACGACGCCGTTCCTGGTCGACATTTCCTCCTCGATCACCACAAATGGAATGTGCGGTCGACTGAAGGCAGCGGGACGGATGTTTGAAGAGGCCTGCATGCTGGACGCCGACGGCCATGAAAGCCGCGATCCGGGCGTCCTCTCGGCGGATCCGCCCGGCACGATTCTCCCTTTGGGCGGCACGAGTGCCGGACACAAGGGCTTCGGCCTGGCCCTGATCGTGGAGGCGCTCACCGGCGGCCTCGCCGGGCACGGCCGCGCGGATCCGGCGGACGGATGGGGCGCGACCGTCTACATGACGCTCCACGACCCGTCGGCGTTCGGCGGCGCCGCCGACTTCGCGCGCCAGACGGACTGGATCGGCAGAGCCTGCCGCGACAACCCGCCGCGGCCCGGCGCAAGGGCGGTGCGCATGCCCGGTGACCGGAGCCTGGCACTCATGCAGGCGCAGTCGCGTGACGGCATACGACTGCACGACAGCATCCCACCTTTGCTGCAGGAGTGCGGACGCCGGTACGGCCTCGAACCTCCGGTCCCGTTGCCGTCCGAGCAACAGCCGGCGTGATGGTTCGGGCAACGCCCCTCCAGCCGGTGGCTGCCCGTCCTGCGCCCATCGATTCCTGATTTCCTGCCACTCGGCACCGCGATCGACTTTCGATCCGTTGCCATCAGCCTTCCCCGCAATCGGACCGAAACGTCCGAAGACCCATCCCCTCGCATTTCCCGGAGTACAAATGAAATCGCGTCTCAAAGTCACCGCTGCCGGAACATTCAAAGCGTCATTGCTCCTTGCGGCATTTCAGACCTCGGCCCATGCTGCACCTTTCGTCCTCGAAGAGGCAACCGTCGACAGCATCCATGCCGCCTTCGCGAACAACACGCTCACCTGCAGCTCGCTGGTCGCGAGCTACCTCGCGCGCATCGATGCATACAACATGCGAGGTCCGGCGCTGCATGCGGTCCTGACCGTCAATCCGCAGGCCTTGAATCTCGCTGAAAAGCTCGATCAGCAATACAAGGACAGCGGCGGCCGGGTCGGATCCCTGCATTGCATTCCGATCGTCCTCAAGGACAACTTCAATACATTCGACATGCCGACCAGCGGCGGCAACGTTGCAATGAAGAACTCGCAGCCTCGCGCAGACGCGTTCACGGTCGACCGGATGCGCAAGGCCGGCGCCATCATCATCGCCAAGACCAATCTGCAGGAATTCGCGCGCGGCGGAGTCTCGATCAGCAGCCTCGGCGGCCAGGTGCTGAATCCCTACGATCTCTCGCGCACACCCGGCGGCTCGAGCGGCGGAACCGGCGCGGCCCTCGCCGCCAACTTCGCAGTGCTCGGAACCGGCAGCGATACCGGCCAATCGATTCGCTCTCCCGCCTCGGCCAACAGCCTGGTCGGCGTCCGGCCCACCCGGGGCCTGATCAGCCGCGCCGGGGTGATTCCGGCCAGCTTGACGCAGGATGAGGTCGGACCGATCGCCCGGGACGTGAAGGACGCAGCGCGCCTGCTGGACGTCATGGTCGGCTTCGATCCCAAGGATCCGATCACCGCCTACGGTGTCGGCAGAACCCCCGCGAGCTATGTCACCGGTCTCAGGGCGAGCGCGTTGCAAGGCGCGCGGATCGGTGTGATGGAGAACCTGTACGGCAAGGAGGAACGCCACGTCGAAGTGAACAAGGTCATGGAACAGGTGATCAAGACGATGGTGGACAAGGGCGCGACCATCGTGCGCTTCAGGCTGCCGGAATACGACGCCCTGGCGCCTGTCGTCGCCACCGACCGGCTGGAGGCCCGGACGAGCATGGACATGTACTTTGCCGAGCTCGGAAGCGATGCTCCGGTGACCAGCTTCCGTCAACTGGTGGATTCGAAGACCGCGTCGCCGGACATCCAGAAGGCGCTCGAGGCCGAGATCGCCGTACAGGACGGCATGCAGAGCACCCAATACAAGGACCGCATGATCAACCGCGACAAGCTTCGCCTGGCCGTGTCGACGAAGATGGCCGAGCTGAAGCTCGACGCCATCCTGTACCCGGAGCAGATGGTTCTGGTCGCGCCGATCGGTCAGCCGGACCAACCCGAACGCAATGGGACGCTGTCCAACGGAACCGGCTTCCCGGCCGTCACGTTCCCCGGCGGCTTCTCGACGCCGAGCGCCACGGCCCCGCTGGGCATTCCGGTCGGTGCGGAGTTGCTCGGCCGAGACTACAGCGAGCCGCTGCTCCTCTCCCTGGCCTACTCGTTCGAACAGGCGAAAAAGACGCGCAAGCCGCCGGAGAGCACGCTCGCCCTCAGGTGATGTGCATGGGCCCGCCGTCAATCGATGGGCGGGCCCCTCCCATCTCGGAGAAATCAGCCGCAGAGGGTGTGCACTGGTGACGATCAGGGTCAACGGAGCTACCGCGGAATCTCCTGCGCCAGCGCACTCAGCGGGTCACTTCACCCGATGCGCCGTTGGCCGGGATCGCAGTTCACGCAATGGCCCTCGATGCAGCTTCAGCCAAGGGGCAACCTCGTTTGCCGGCATGGGCTTGGCTATCAGGTAGCCCTGACCTACATTGCAGCCAAACTCCTGAAGCATCCGCCAGTCCTCCAAGGTTTCCACACCCTCTGCCACGGTGACGAGGTCCAGGCGGCGCGCCATGTCCAGGGCCGACTCCAGGATCACACGCACGTTGTTTCGCCGATGCGCGCCGTGGACGAACGAGCGATCGATCTTCAATTCGGTGAACGGGATGCGCGCGAGTTGCCGCATCGACGAGAACCCCGTGCCGTAGTCGTCGATCGACAGGCCGAAGCCCTTCAGGCGAAGTCGCGCGAGCACGCCGAGCGCGGAGCCGGCGCCATCCACGACGGAGCTCTCGGTGATCTCGAAGACGACCTGTCGCGCCGGCACGCCGTGCCCGTCCACCATCGAGAGCGTCTCGCGAACCAGGGTGGGGCGATCCAGCAGAAGGGGCGACAGGTTGATCGCCATCGACAATTTCAGGCCATGGGCGTTCCAGTCCGCCGCTTGCGCCAGCGCCTGATCCATCACGATTCTCGTGAGTTCGTGAATCATGCCGTCCCGCTCCGCCAGAGCGATGAACTGATCCGGACGTGCAAACTCCCCATCTGGGCGTCGCCATCGCGCCAGTGCTTCGACGCCACGGACGATGCCGGTCAGCATGTCGACCTTCGGCTGGTAGTGCACTCCGATCTCGCTGCCCGCCAGGGCGACGGCGAGGTCAGCCGCAGCAAATGTCGGCGTCGACGCCAGCGGGGAAGGATCGTGGAGTCCGGGAGCGGAAATCGATTCGGCAAGGCGGGCCAGCATCACCGAGCGCGTCAGCGGCTTGCTCAGTCCGGCCAGCACGGGCATGCCGACATTTCGTGCCACCGCTTCCACCGACTCGATCAGCCCGGGCTCCCGCCCAGACACCACGACGATGGGAACAACGAGGCCGCGCTGGCGCATCTGCAGGATCAATTCGACGCCGTCCATGTCAGGCATCTCCAGGTCCAGCATCACGAGTTCGGGGGGAAGCACCAGCATGCCAAGCAATTCGAGCGCTTCCGCCCCGCTTGCCGCCTCGTAGATCATCGGCACCCCCAGGTTGTGGCACAGCGCCATTGCCTGCGTGCGATCGACGCGGCTGTCGTCCACGACGAGAATCGACCCGAAGGGCAGTGATTGAACGATGCGTTCGTTCATGCTGAGATCGAAGTCTCGTCGGAAGCTGACGAACTTCGAGGAATCGGGTATTCGAGCAGCGCTGTCCAGCCAGGAACCGGCACCCGGGCGAACGATCTCGTCATCGGGAACGGAGGTCTCATTGGTCGGCGACGCATCGCGAGGCCACGTCCTTCGACGCCGCAATCCTGCCCGCAATCCACAAGCCCGGCTCGTCGCCGCTCGCACGCAAGCGCATTGCCGGCAACGTCTCGCCCAGATGCTGGTTGTCCAATGCCGCCTCCCTGAAGATGTGTCGCCGACGACGGCGCCGCGGCCGCCATGCGCGCCGCGGTCAGCACAGCCTGTGACGATATGGTTCCCAATGGGCTCGCAGCGGAATAGGCCCCGAGCGGACAGAGAAGGTACCGCGCAGGCCAGCCCGGCGCGAACCAGGCGTCTGCCGCTGCGAGCTTCGTGCGGCCTCATGTCGACGACAGGCTGCGGAAGGTCTCGCGCAAGGAGGCATCGAGTCAAAGCTGCGCCGTGGCCGCCACTTTCGGCGGGGACGCCGATCCACGACACGTCGCAGTCGCCTCGAGTCCCGTATCAAGCCAGCGCCGGTTTGAAGCCGGTCGGCTCGGGGGCGAAAGGCAAGGAGCTTGAATGTCCTGTTCCACGCCTCTCGCTGCTCAGTTTGAACACCGCCACCGCTTCGAGAAGATGTCGTGCCTGCTGCTCGAGGCTCGACGCGGCGGCGGCGCTTTCTTCGACCAACGCCGCGTTCTGCTGGGTGACCTTGTCCATCTGGCTCACGGCCTCGCCCACTTGCGTGACGCCCGCGCTCTGCTCGATGCTGGCCGCGCTGATCTCGCCCATGATGTCGGTCACCCGCCTGATCGAGCCGACCACTTCCGTCATCGTGACGCCGGCCTGGTCGGCCAGCGCCGTGCCGTGCTCGACGCGTTCGACGCTGGCCATGATGAGGGACTTGATCTCCTTGGCCGCATCCGCCGAACGCCCGGCGAGGCTGCGCACCTCGCTGGCCACGACCGCGAAGCCCCGGCCCTGCGCGCCCGCGCGCGCGGCCTCGACGGCCGCGTTCAGCGCCAGGATATTGGTCTGGAAGGCAATGGCATCGATGACGCTGATGATGTCGGCGATCTTCTTGGAGCCGTCGTTGATGCCCCGCATCGTGTCGACCACCTGGTCGACCATCTCGCCGCCCTTGATGGCGATCGTCGAGGCCCCCTGCGCGAGCTGGTTGGCCTGCCTGGCGTTGTCGGCGTTCTGCCTGACCGTGGCGCTGAGTTGCTCCATCGACGCGGCTGTCTCCTCGAGGGCCGAGGCCTGCTCCTCGGTGCGTTGACTGAGATCCAGGTTTCCCTGGGCGATCTCGGCACTGGCCGTGGCGACGCTTTCCGAACCGTCGCGGACGTTGGCGACTGCCTTGATCAGACTGCCCTGCATGTCCCTCAGGGCAAACAGCAATTTGGCGGTCTCGTTGTCGCCCTCGGCTTCGATCTCCACGCTGAGGTCTCCGCTGGAAACGGCCCGAGCGATCGCGAGAGCGCGATTGACGGCGCTCGTCAGGGAGCGGGCGATCGCGACCGCCATCGCAAGGCCTGCCATCACCGCAAGGACACCGGTCAGCACGGTGAGCCGGAACGCGGAATCCCTGACTTGGCCTGCGTTCGTCTGGAACGCGTCGGCCTTGTTCATTGAGAACGCATAGACCTTCTTGCGCAACACGGAGATCTCCGCCAACTTCGCGGCCCCCGTCGTGCGCGTGACGTCCGCAGCCTCCGCTGTCTTTCCTTCGCGCTTGAGCGCGATCATGCGGTCACGAATGGGCTTCCACTCCCTGAACTTGGCGATAAGGTTGTCGAAATCGGTCTTGTCGCCAAGAAAGCGCTCCTTGGCCAGGGCAAGGTCGTCCAGTACCTTTTGCTGCAGCCCATCGACTTCGGTCGCGTACTTCTGGACGTCAGCGGCGTTGTCCGAGAGCGCGACATCCTTCATGGCCCGCATCATGCGCACCACGTTGGCGTCGGCACGCGCCACCGCGTTCGTCACGCTGAAGGGATGCGCGTACTGCTGTTCCGTCAAAGCCGCCAGCTGCTCTTGCTGGTAGGCGGAGAAGGCGATGGTGCCGACCAGGAATGCCAGCACGATGCCGAAGCCCAGGGCCAGTTGGTTGACGATAGTGAGTCTGTTCATTGCGGTTTCCCATTCGTTTGGACGGCCATTTCGCGCCTGCTCGCGGCGCCAATGCCAGGCGGCTGATGGCCGTGCTGCCCGTGTTTATCGGAGCGGCGCGGACACGGCACAGGGTCTTGGCCGGCCAATGAGGGGGCCGCACCGGCCTCGATGCAGCGCACCAGGGCACGAGGCCGGATCGATGCCGGCGGAGACCGGCCACTTCGGAGCGGCGCCATCCGGCCAGGGCCAGGTCATCGTTCTTCATGTTGAACGATGAGTCCGCTTCCCGCGGTCTACCGGAGTTGTCGGTCAAAAAGCAAGAATGTGCGAGAGCTAGGGTGGGCGGGTCTTCTGCGCCCTGCTGCGTCCCGGCGCGCGACCGGTGTCGCGGTGGTCGGGCGCGAACTCGCGCGGATCCGGCGTGCCCGGGGACGATTTCTCGGCCCGTTCGAAGCGTGTCGCATCCGCAGCGCAGATGCCCTGCGTCAACTACAACAACCGCTTGGCGCGGCCTTCTTGGCCGCCGGTCACACCATCCCGTGCATCGGCAGACAAAAGCTACCTCGACCCGCGAGCTGGTCTTCGTGAACGCGCCTCCGCATGCGGAAGGTTTGCCTCGCGAATGGCCTCGACCAGTTCACGCAGCCCGGGTGGGGTCTGGCGGCGGCTGGGGTAGTAGATGAAGAACGGGGGCGCCAGCGCGGCCCATTCCGGCAGGACGACTTCAAGCTTGCCCTCACGAAGTTCCTCGGCAATTCGGCGCTCCAGGCAGTAGGTCAAAGCGACCCCGTTGACCGCAGCCTGCACGGACGTCTCGGTGTCATTCGCGCTCACGGGGCCAGGGACGTCGATCTCACAGGCATTCTCGCCACTGCCCAGTTCCCACTTGTAGAGGGAGTTGTCTCCCAGTCTCATGCGCACGCACGGCAGCCGCAACAAGTCCTGCGGCAGCTTGGGCCGGCCATGACGCGCGAAATAGTCTGGCGACCCGGCGACCACCCAGCGCAACTGCTCGGTCAACGGCACGGCGACCATGTCCTGAGGCACCGTTCCGCCGTACCGAATGCCGGCGTCGTAGCCGTCTGCCACGATGTCGACCGGGCGATCCTCGGCAGTTATTTCAAGCTGGATTTTGGGATAGGTTTCGACGAAGCGGGAAAGGATCGGGCCGATCAAGAGGCGCGCGGCATCACGAGGCACGTTCAAGCGCAGACGACCAATGGGCGAGCCGCGATGGCGGTCCAATTCACCCAGCGCATCGCCGATCACCTGAAATCCCTGCTCGAGCTTGCCTGCCAACGCAGTCCCCGCCAAGGTGGGGACCACTGATCGACTCGTGCGGTTGAGCAACTTGACGCCCAGGCGCAATTCGAGGTTCTTCATCGAGTGGCTCAACGCGGACGTGGTGACGCCCAGTTCGATGGCGGACTGACGGAAGCTTCGTCGCCGCACGATGGTCATGAACACGTTGAGATCGGCAAGTTCGGATCGGGCGAAGGCAGGCATTCGGACCTCAGGTGTGCGCAAGAAGCAGCGCAGGTACTTGCCGTCAGTTTAACGAATCAATGAATGCAGCTCAACGTCGTTTGAGCTAGATTCATGCCATCGCCATGCATGGCATCGCATGGCGTCGAGAGTGACTCAAATCGATGCCGGCTTTTTTTCCGAGAGTTGCAGGCATGAGTATCGAAACTGCTCGCATCAAAGGGATCGACACACCGGTCTCGCGCATTGGCCTTGGAACGTGGGCGATCGGCGGTTGGATGTGGGGCGGATCGGATGACGCGCTCTCCATCGCAACGATTCGCGGTGCCCTCGACGCCGGCATCAACCTGATCGACACCGCGCCCGTGTATGGCTTCGGGCATTCCGAGGAAGTTGTCGGCAAGGCGTTGCAAGGCGTGCGCAATCGAGCCGTGATCGCCACCAAGACGGCGCTGGACTGGCCGGACGGCCAGGTGAGGCGCAACGCGACGGCCGCGCGCATCCGCACCGAGATCGAGTCTTCGCTGCGTCGCCTGCGAACGGACCGCATCGACCTCTATCAGGTGCACTGGCCCGATCCGCTCGTGTCGCACGAAGAGACGGCGGACGAGTTGGACCGGCTTCAGCGAGCGGGCAAGATTCTGGCGATCGGCGTCAGCAACTATTCGCCGACGCAGATGGACGGCTTCCGTCAAAGCGCCGAGCTCGCAACGGTGCAGCCGCCGTACAACCTTTTCGAGCGGGCAATCGAACTCGATGTGCTTCCTTATGCCCGAAGACACGGCCTGACGGTGCTAGCATACGGCGCCCTGTGTCGTGGCCTGCTTTCGGGGCGCATGACCGCCAGCACGACGTTCACCGGTGACGATCTGCGCAAGTCGGACCCGAAGTTCCAGCAACCACGCTTCGGGCAATACCTCGCCGCAGTCGGGGCGCTGCAGAAGTTCGCCAGGGAACGTCACGACAAATCGATGCTGGCGCTGGCGATACGCTGGATTCTCGATCAGGGGCCCACGGTTGCCCTGTGGGGCGCGCGCCGGCCGGATCAGCTCCAGGGCATCGACGCAGCATTCGGCTGGAGGCTCAGTGCCGAGGATCTGAGAGAGATGGATGCGCTGCTCGTCGAGCACATCACGGAGCCGGTGGGCCCGGAGTTCATGGCGCCGCCGCCGCGCCAGGTCGAAGTGCACTGCGACAGGCCGGCGTTGGCCGCGCAGAGGAGTCGATCATGAAGATTGCATTTGTCGGGTTGGGCGCGATGGGCGCAGCCATGGCGACGAATTTCGTCAAGTCGGGCCACGATGTACACGTCTTCAATCGCAGTCCCGCTCGTTGCGAACCATTGCGCGAAGCGGGCGCCAAGGTCGCCAAGAGCGCGGCACAGGCCGCCCGTTCGGCCGACATCGTGTTCTCGATGGTGGCAGACGACGCCGCGCTCGAATCGGTCATGTTCGGCGAAGCTGGAATCGCCGCAGGACTGCGGCCAGGCGCGGTTCACGTTTCGATGAGCACGATTGGCGTATCCACCGCACAGGAGTTGACGGCGAGGCATCGTGAAGCCCGATGGGGCTTCGTAACGGCGCCAGTGTTCGGCCGGCCTGACGCAGCGGCGGCGCGCAAGCTCTTCATCATGGCTGGCGGTGCGGCAGAACATCTGAGCGTCGCGGTCCCTCTGCTCGAGCAACTTGGGCAGTCGGTCAGCATCGTCGGCGCCGATCCGTCGCAGGCATCCCTCGTGAAGCTGATCGGCAATTTCATGTTGTCCGTGATCATCGAGACGTTGGGCGAGGCGTGCGCCGTGGCAGGGAAGGCGGGCATGGATCCCCCGCACCTCGTCGATCTGCTGACCAGCGCGAGCTTCAGCGCTCCGCCGTACAAGATCTATGGCGCCCTCATCGCGGCGCAGCGCTTCCAGCCCGCCGGATTCTCGTTGCCGCTCGGCCAGAAGGACAACCGGTTGATGCTGGCGGCCGCCGACGCCCTGGGGGTTCCCATGCCGCTCGCGAGCCTGGTTCACGATCGCTTCCTGGCGGTGCGTTCGCAGGGCATCGGCGCCGAACACGACTGGTCCGCGCTTGCGCTTGGCGCGCTTCACGACGCTGGGCTGGGCAAGAAGGCTTGAAGCTGGATCACGAGAATTCGAATGGTGGTCGCAACGCCAGGCCGGACGGGCTCGCAGGAAAGGACCTGCGGTTCAGGCGGTATCGACCCGGGCTTGCCGGGAACCGAGACGTGAGCCTTGTCTCGAGATCAGCAGCGAGCGCGCGCGCCTTGATATCGCCGCTCACGGGCCGGCGGGACACGTGCATGCGTATTGCGCCAGTGTTCATCCGTCCCGTCCTGGACGAAGCGGAGCGCAGGGGAGTCAGCGCTCGGACCTTGTGCGAGGGCCTCGCGATCTCGATCGACGACATGAATGCGCCGGGCATGCTCCTGTCGCATGCCGAATGCGTGACTTTGGTTCGACGTGCGTTGCTGGCGATCGGCGGGCATGACCTCGGCTTGGAACTCGGGATGCGCAGCAACCTCGTCAGCCGTGGCGCGCAAGCCCTTGGCCTCCTTGCGAGCGCGACACTCGGCGAGGCCATGGCTTTGACCGTGCGCTTCCCCAGCAGTGCCGGCGTGCTTCTGGACCTCCACGACAAACAATCAGATAGCGAGCACGTCCTCACTGCGGACGTGCTGCCCGGCGATCTGGATATCCAGCCCTTTCTTGCCGAGCAGTTCTTCAGCAGCATCGTCAAGGCGCGGCGCCAAATCGCGGCCGCCGACTATGCACCGAAGAGCATCGATTTCGTGCACGCCAGACCCGCGTCAACAAAGATGCACGAGCAATATTTCAATTGTCCCGTCCGATTTTCCCGGCCGCGCAACCGCCTGGTCACCGATCGGCGTTGGCTGGACTATCGCCTGCCGACCGCCGACTTGCGATCCTACAGATTCGCGTGGGAGCTCCAGGAACGCGAGGCACAAAAGGCCACGGCGGGAGCGAACGTGGGCTCGACGGTCGAGCGTGCGATTCTTCGGCGATTGCCGGACGTTCCTTCGTTGAGCGAGCTCGCGAAGACCTTGCACATGAGCGAACGAACGCTCCGGCGACGACTCGCCGAAGGCGGCCTCGGCTACCTGGAGCTCGTCGATCAGGTGCGGCGCACGTGCGCATTGGAATTGATCCTGGCCGCGCGCACCCCGCTAACGCAGGTCGCAGCAAGAATCGGATTTTCTGACGTGCGCACCTTGAGGCGGGCGGTCAAGCGCTGGACCGGTCGGCCGCCTTCCGACCTGCAGCCTTGAACTTCACTCGCAAGGCGTGTCGCGTGTCGCGTCGCCGAGTTGGAGCGCGTCATTGAACTTCGTTCCCACTCCGCTTCATGAGACCGAGCGTCTCGCCGCACTTCACGAGTTGCAGCTCCTGGACACGGAAGCCGAGCCGGTCTTTGATGCATTGACCCGGACGGCGTCCGCACTCTTGGACGTTCCTATCGCCGTGGTCTCGCTGGTCGACGCCACGCGCCAGTGGTTCAAGTCGAAGACCGGCCTGGAGGCCACCGAGACCCCTCGCGAAGTCGCCTTCTGCGCCCATGCCATCCTCGGGAACAGGCCCTTCGTCGTGCCGGATGCCACGGCCGACGCGCGCTTTGCCAACAATCCGCTGGTCACGGGTGAGCTTGGGATTCGCGCCTACGCGGGCGTGCCTCTGCTGACCGCTGAAGGCCACGCCATTGGCACGCTGTGCGCGATGGACCACAAGGCGCGCCAGTTCACATCGAAGCAGATCCGGCTTCTGCAGGATCTCGCAACGATCGCCAACCGGGAGATTCTGGCGCGTGAGCAGGCCGTCCACGCGAGACAGGTCGCCCAGCGCAGCCTGCATGCCGTCGAGGAACGGGAAAGGCTGTATCGCGCAACGGTCGACTCGGCCGGAATCGGCATCAGCATGTTCGGTCTCGACGGCCACTGGTTGCGCATCAATCCACGGATGTGTGAAATCCTGGGCCGTTCAGCAGAGGAACTCTACCGCCTCACCTTCAGGGACATCACGCATCCGGATGATCTGGAGGCCGACCTGGACCTGGTTCGTCAACTGCTGGAGGGACAAGGAAGCGGCTACGCCCGCGAGAAGCGATACCTGCGACCGGACGGCTCCGTGGTCTGGGGCCGCCTGACCATCACCCTGGTGCGGGACGCGCAGGGTCAGCCCCAGCATTTTGTGTCGCTCGTCGATGACATCACCCAGCGCCGTGCCACCGACGATGCCCTGCGTCAGCTGCGCCATCAACTGGAGCAGCGCGTCGAGCAAAGGACGGCCGAGCTGCAGCAGGCCAATTCCGCGCTCGGCGCGAGCAACGCATCGCTGGAGCGCCTCAGCAGGGAGCAGCAATTGATGCTGGACAACGAGTTGTTCGGCATTGGCAGGTTCAAGGGCCGGCATGTCCTGTGGGCCAACACCGCGCTCGAGCGGATGTTCGGCTACGGCGCGGGTGAGTTGGTTGGCCAGTCGAGCCGCATCCTCCATGCGGACGACGAGACGTTCGAGCTCGTCGGCCACGAGGGCCGTGCTGCCATCAAGAACGGCGGTACCTACCGCATGCAGGTCGAGGTCGTTCGAAAGTCGGGCGAGCGGTTCTGGGTGGACATGAATGGAGCGGAGCTGTCAAAAGAGACCGGTGAGTCGCTCTGGATGTTGCATGACATCACGGCGATGAAGCGCCATCAGCACAAGGTGGAGGATTTGGCCTTCCACGACGCGCTGACCGGCCTGCCCAATCGCGCACTCCTGCTGGAACGTCTTGGCCAGGCCATTGGCGAAGCCCATCGTGCAGAGCAGCTCGTCGCCGTGTGCTTTGCAGACCTGAACGGATTCAAGGCAGTCAATGACATTCATGGGCACGAAGCGGGGGACTATCTCTTGCAAGAGATCGCCCATCGATTGACGGACTCCGTTCGGACTAACGACACCGTGGCGCGATTGGGTGGCGACGAGTTCGTGGTGGTGCTCACGGCACTGCACGCAGAGGAAGAGGTAAAAGGGTTCGTCGATCGAGCCGAAGCCGCGATCACGCGCGACATCGTTCTTCCTTCAGGTGCCGCGGTCAACGTTTCAGCCAGTTTCGGTGTGGCCATTGCATCGGAAAGATCGGCAGGGCCTTCCGAGCTCATCGCTCAGGCCGATCGACGAATGTACGACGCCAAGCGGCGCTTGAAGGGTAGCCGCGCAAAGGCCGTATGAACCTTCCTATCGGCATCTCCTTGCCAGAGAGATGGGCGGCAGCAGCGGCGAGGAAACTGTTCATTTTGATTGAGATCCTCAGGCAACTTCCGCGTTCGGCAGCCGCGATCCCGGGCGCCTCTCGCTGGCATGATGCCCCCGACAAGCCGCAAAGGACTCGGCCCCAAGTGGGGTCGGCCCCGTCGTGTCTAGAGTGTCACGACAAATGGCGCAGTGCTGGCCTCGTCGAGACTGGTAGAGCCTCGCCACTGTGAAAGCGACGGCGCCGGCGATCCCCCATGTCAATGCTTCGCTCAGGGCATGTCGCAAGTCATGGTTCCTGGTGCGATGACGCTGTTCGGACCCGGATCCCGATCATCGGGTTCTTTGCGTTTCACCGGCCGATCGCCGCGGCGACGGCGCTTGTGCCGGTGCGAACGATGGGATGGAAGGAGCGGGCATGGGCGTCGCGTCGCTCCGTTCGCGCGGCAGCGTGAACGAGAACACGCTGCCCACGCCCGGCGTGCTGGCGACGTCCACCGTGCCGCCCAGCGCCTGCGCCAGCCGGCGCGTGAGCGCCAGGCCCAGGCCGGCGCCCGTGTGCTTGCGCGCCAGCCCCTCGCTGAGCTGGCGGAACGGCGTGAACAGCCGCGGCATGTCCTCGGCGGCGATGCCCACGCCGTGGTCCTCCACCTCGACGACGACCTCGTTCGGGCCGGCGACCCGCGCGCGCAGCGTGACGCGCCCGCCGGGGTGCGAGAAGCGGATCGCGTTGGACAGCGTGTGCGACACGGCCTGCGACAGCCGCATCGGATCGATCTCGATCTCCAGTTCCGGCGCCATCTCCAGGACCACGCCCACGCCGCGCGCGTGGCCCTCTCCGCGCACGATGTCGGCCACGTTCCCAAGCACCGAGCGCAGGTCCACGCGCTGCGGCCGCAGCTCGAAGCGGCCCGACTCGGCATCGGTGAACGCCAGCATCGACTGCACCTGCGCCTGCAGCTGCCGCCCGGCGGCGCCGATGTCGCCCAGGTACTTCGCGAAGCGCGGCGACTCGTGCGGGATCGCGCCGGTGCCCAGCAGGTGCGAGTAGCCGATGATCGCGTTGAGCGGCGTGTAGAGCTCGTGCGAGATGTTCGACAGGAACACGCTCTTGACGCTCGCGTCCTCCAGCAGTTGCCGGTTCTCGGCCTCGAGCGCGTTGGCGCGGATGCGGATGTCCTCGGCGCGCTTGAGCTCGGTGATGTCCAGCAGCACGCACAACGCCTCGCCCGGCGTTCCCGGCATCGCGGCGATGCTGCAGTCCACGGCGAGCACCCCGCCGTCCTTGCGCCGCATCGCCACCTGGCACCGGTGCACGTGGCCGGTCCGCAGGGTGGCGCAGGCGGCGGCGCCGAACTCCTCGTACGACGCGTCGTCGGTGCAGAAGATCCGGGTCGAGTCGCCGGCCACCTCCATCAAGGACCAGCCGAACATCTTCTCCGCGCCCTTGCTGGCCCAGACGATGCCGCGATCCCTGACCTTGACGACGCCCACCAGGCCGGTGTCGATGATGGCCTGCTGCTCCACGCCCAGGCCGCGCAGGTTCTCGCGCGAGCGGTGCAGCTCGGAGATGTCGTGCACGACGGTGCGGCTCATCTGGTGCTCGCCGTCGGCGCCCCTGACCGCGCTCGCGCTGCCCATCAGGCGGCGGCGCCGGCCGTTGCGCCCGACCAGGTCGTATTCGATGTCGAAGACCCGTCCGTCGCGCTTCAGGCGCGGGAAGCGGGCGTTGAAGTACCCGCGCCCGTCGGCGTCGAGGAAGTCGACGATGCCCAGCTTGCCGCAGACTTCCTCGCGCGTACGGCCCAGCCAGCGCAGCATGGTGTCGTTGATGCCCACGAACAGGCCTGACGGGTCCAGCGAGTAGTAGCCGCAGGGCGCATTGGTGTAGAGGTCGTTGAGCTCGGCGCCGTGCCGGGCCAGCGCGGCCTCGGACTCGTCGCGCGCGGCCAGCGTGCGCTTGATCAGGTCGCGGCGCATCGTCAGGGCCTGCGTGGTCATCTCCGCGAGCGCGACGAGCGTCCTGCGCTGCGCGTCGGTGAGGCGGCGCGCGTGCGTGTCGAGCACGCACAGCGTCCCCACGCGCTCGCCGCCGGGCAGCACCAGCGGCGCGCCGGCGTAGAAGCGCACGCCGGGCTCGTCGCGCACGAGCGGATTGCTCGCGAAGCGCGCGTCGTCGCGCGCGTCGGACACCTCCGTCAGGTCGTCGTACCGGATCGCGTGGGCGCAGAACGCGAACTCCCGCGGGGTCTCGCTGAGGCCGCCCAGGCCCACGTCGGCCTTGAACCATTGGCGGTCGGCGTCGATCAGCGAGATCAGCGCGAACGCGGAGCCGCAGGCCTCGGAGGCCATGCGGACGAAGGAGTCGAACAGGGGCTCGCGGGCGGTGTCGAGGATGTGCAGGTCGTGCAGTCGGGTCAGGCGCGCTCTTTCGCCCGGATCTCGGTGGATGGTCATGCCCTGTTTTTAGGGCAGCCCGCCGATATCGAGAGGGGGGAGTTCTTGACCGATGCCGCTCGACCGTGCGGCCCGCGCACGCGAAAGGCGCGCGAGCGTGACGCGGTGCACACTCCCGGGTCGGAGCCCGCCCGGATCGCGGCGCGGCGCCGGCCCTTCGACCTTCGGAGCAAGCCCTTGCCAACCTGGATCCGCCTTCCCCCCCTGGCCCTGATGCTGGTCGTCCGCGCCGCCTGCTGCGCTCCGACGGACGACGCTCGGGCGCGTGGCGCGTCGGCGGCCCCGGTCGCCGCGAGCGCGGCAGCCTGCCCCGGCCGCGCGGCCTCCGCCCCGCGCGACGCGGCCCGCCCCACGAGCAAGCTGCGCCACATGCCTGACGAGGGCGATCCGTGCGCGAGCTCCACCGGCCTCGGGCGGCCGCTGCGCCACCTCGATCCGGCGAGCGGCGCGCGATGACGCGACCGCCCCCTTCGAACTAGGGATTCGTAAACCCGCATACAGCGCCCTGCATCGGCATCGGCGCCCGGGAAAACGGGGCGTCGGCGCGATGCTCGCAAACCCGCTCAACGTTTTCCAGCGTCCGATCCCGACGGCTCGTTCCCTATAGTGCGGCGGCGCAGGTCACCACCGCGCCGTTCGGCAGCCGCGCACGACGACCTCGTGCGCGCAAGAGAGTCACTGACCTCTCTGTCAGTGCATACCCCTGTACGTATGAACTGATTGGCCTCCGCCTGGCTCGGTAGTTGCATGCAGACATCCGCGACAACGACCGAATCTTGAGGAGAACCCATTGAAATTCCGTTTGGCCACTGTCGTCGCAGCCGCCCTGCTGGCTGCCGGCGCCCTTCCGTCCGCTGAAGCCGCGGTGCCCGCCGCCGGCCAGTCCCGAGTCACGAAGGCTCCGCTCGTCGATCTCGGCGTGGCGCCCGCCGACGCCGTCCAGACCATCGCGCTGTCGCTCCCGCTGCGCAACGCCGCCGCGCTCGACGCGTTCATCGCAAGCACGGTCGATCCGAAGAGCCCCAACTTCCGCCAGTTCATCACGACAGCGCAATTCGCCGACGCCTACGGTGCCACGCCCGACACGGTGGCCCAGGTGAGCGCCTGGCTCGCTGCCAACGGCGTCGCCGTGACCGAAGTCTCCGACAACCGCCTGCTGGTCACCGCCACGGCCACCAACGCGCAGCTGAGCGCCCTGTTCGGCACGCCCATCCACACCTACAGCCAGGGCGACCAGGTCTTCCAGCGTCCCTCGGGCACCGTCGTGATGCCGCTGGGCCTGAAGGGCCTCGCGCAGTCCGTCATCGGCCTGGACAACCAGCCGCTGGCGCATTCCAACGTGCAGTACCTGCCGCGCTCGGGCGTGCTCGCCGGCGAACCCAGCCCCGCGCCGCAATCGCTGAACGGCAACGTCGTCATCACCGGCACGCCGGGCTACCTCACCACCGGTGACGTGCTCAACACCTACAACGGCCTGGCGCTCCCGGCGCGCGGCATGAACGGTTCCGGCACCACGATCGGCATCATGACCTTCGCGGGCTTCTCGCAGGCCGACGCCTACGCGTACTGGAACGTGATCGGCCAGCCGGTGCTGGCCAACCGCATCACCGAGATCGGGGTCGCGGGCCACACGGCCAAGCCCACCGACAACGGCGCGGACGAGACCAGCCTCGACGTCGAGCAGTCCGGCGGCCTGGCGCCGCAGGCGAAGATCCGCGTGTACGAGGCCGCCAACAGCCGCCTGGGCGCGCTGCAGCTGTACACCAAGGCGCTCAACGACAACCTGTGCGACACGCTGTCCATCAGCTGGGGGCAGGCCGAGGTCACCGAGTACTCCGACGACTTCGCCACCTACGACGCCCTCTTCAAGCAGGCGGCCGCCCAGGGCACGCCCATCATGGCGTCGTCGGGCGACTCCGGCGCCTACGACATCAACCGCAGCACCTACCTGTACCCGCAGTTCACGTCGCTGCTGACCGTCGACTTCCCGGCCAGCCATCCGCTGGTGCTGGCCGCCGGCGGCACGACGCTGCCGACCACGATCCAGATGAAGTACGCCAAGCTGACGGTGCCGGCGGAACGTCCGTGGGGCTGGGACTACTTCCGCGACTACTACGTGGGCCACTACGGCCAGGCCGTCTACTACTCGCAGGTGTTCCCCGTGGGCGCCGGCGGCGGCGTCAGCGTGGTCTACGGGGTGCCCAGCTACCAGTCGGGGCTGGCCGGCGTGAAGACGTCGTCCCCGGGCCAGTCGTTGTTCGGCCCCTCGGTCTACGACCCCAAGACGGGCACGTTCAGCGGCGCCATCGTCGACTGGATCGACATGCCCGGCAACTTCGCCGGCCGCAACGTGCCCGACGTCTCGCTCGACGCCGATCCCAACACGGGCTACTACCTGGTGTTCGGCAACAACCTGTACGCGGGCGGCGGCGGCACCAGCTTCGTGGCCCCGCAGCTGAACGGCATCTTCTCTCTGATCACGCAGCAGGCCGGAAAGCGACTGGGCCTGCTGCATCCGCAGCTCTATGGCGCCTTCCGCAGCATGGGCTACGGCGCCGGCTCGCCGTTCCGCGCCGTCGGCGCGGGCAGCAACCTCTACTACACCGCCACCAACGGCTACAACCCGGCCGTCGGCCTGGGCGTGCTCAACATCGACAACCTGGCCAAGGTGCTCGCTCCCGTCACGCCGAACTGAGCAGGCCGCTTCCAAAACATCGCAATTCGAGGATTCTCCAATCATGATCCGCAAGATTCTCATCGCCGCCGTGGCGCTCGCCGCGGGCCTGGCCGCCCCGGCCTTCGCCGACGCCACCCATGACATCGCGACCCAGGACGTGTTCTTCGAGTCCCTGACGTTCGGCAACGGACTGAACACCTCCGGCAAGTTCGGCAACAGCTTCGCCGGCACGGGCACGTTCGACGAAGTGTTCCGGTTCTTCGCGCCGCCAACCTTGTCGCAGATCGAGTTCGACGGCTTCGCCGACTACCCCGACGGCCAGGCCAGCGTCTCCATCACCGGCTTCGACTTCGGCGTCTTCAACTACGAGAACTACGACGCGAACGGCAACTTCCTCGGCGTCAACGTGACCTCGCTGGCGCTGGACAAGAGCTTCCTGGTCCCGTTCGCCTTCGGCGGCCAGTCGAAGGACTTCCTGGGCAGCGGCATCTACTACGTCGAAGTCACGGGCACGGCGCTGGTTGCCGGCGGCGGCTTCAGCGGTCACATCAACACCACGGCCATCCCCGAGCCGGGCAGCCTCGCGCTGATGCTGGCCGGCCTGGGCCTGGTGGGCACGCTGGTGCGCCGGAGCAAGCAAGTGGCCTGAGTCCGGTGCCGCGGCGGCCGCTCGCCGCGCATCCTTGATGCACGACGCCTCCCGACGCGAGTCCGGAGGCGTCGTCGTTGATGCGTTCCTCAGTTCGAGCGGTCCCGTTCCTGCGACAGCCAGTCGCGCACCTGCTGCAGCAAGGGGACGCTCTCGTCGTTCAACGCCATGTCGGGCTCGATGGGGACGCGCTGGACAACGCCCTTGCGATCGGCGGCGCGCGTCTCCAGGACGCCCAGCACGGAGCCGTCCGAGAGCCGGTGCATCACCACGCCCTCGGTCGGGAAGCCGGCCGAGGCGGAGCCGAAGAAGCGCGTGTGCGCGCGTCCGCGGAAGGCCACGGCGAGATCCTCGCCCGCGTCGCGCGTGCCCGGGCCGAGCAGCACCGCCACCGGGCCGCGGAACGGCGGCTCGGGTGCGGCCTGCACGTCCACGATCGCGGGCCCGCCGGCCACGCGCGAGACGCCGCGGTCGGCGATCCAGTCCTGCGTCCCTCGACGGCTCACCCAGCCGCCGATCGCCGGGCCGTCGAGCAGCGCCGACAAGGCGGCGAAGGCCGGCCACGGGGTGTCAGCATCGTTGTCGCGCAGGTCGACGATCCAGGCGCGCGGATGGCGCGCGGCCAGCTCCGCGAGCTTGTCGTGCAGCGCGGTCGCCCACGCCAGCGCCTCGGCGTCCGTGCGCGCATCCAGCGCGTGCAGGCGCACGGTGGCGGTGCCGTCCGTGTCCAGCTCGAACTCGGGCGCGCGCGCGGCCGGCGCGCGGCGCGCGGGAGGCGCCTCGCCGGGAAGCACGACGTAGCCGTGGGTGTCGCGCACGGCCTGCATCAGGCCGCGCAGCATCCACGCCACGTCGCCGGCGTCCTGCGCGCCGCTGCCCAGCTTGCGCGCCTCGTCGTAGGCGGCCCGCGGGTCGTTCAACGGATCGACGAAGCCGTTGAAGTACGTTCGCAGCGCCTCGTCCATCAGTGGAGCGACGGCCAGCGCGCGCTCGCCGGTGTCGAAGCGCGCATCCGAGCATTCGAGCGAGAACGTCGCGGCGACCGTGCCGGCGAGCGTGGCGCCCAGCAGGCGGACGCCCAGCGTCTTCGCGTCGTCGGGCACGTAGATGGCGAGCCGGGCACTGGCCTGCGCATGCGGCTCCAGCGTGAGCGGCAGGCCCAGCAGCACCGTGGACGCGCCGCCGTCGGCGCGGGCATCGAGCAGCATCTGGGGCAGCACGTGGGCGGTCGCGTCGGAGCGGTTGTCCACGCCGAGCGTGATCCAGATGCGATGGCGCTGCCACCAGCGCACGTCCCAGTTCGCGAGCGCGACGGGATGCGCGGCATCGAGGCTCGCGGACAGGGCGTCGGGGGATTGCGATGCCACGTCGCCGGCCGGATGCAGGTTGCAGGCGGCGCGCACGGGCGCGGCTTCGGCAGCGGTGGCGGCCAGCAGCGACACGGCGGCCAGCAAGGGAGCGCGCAGGAGCTTCATGGGAATCCGGAGCGGAGGGCAGCCCGCAATATACGAGCTTCGGCAACGGTGCCGGAGCGCCGCCGCCGGACGCGTCCTATCCGAGCTCCGCGACGAGCTCGCGGTACTTCTCGCGCACCGCCGCCACGCCGTACTGCCGCTCCAGCCGGCGCACGACGAAGTGGCCGCGGGCCACCGACTGGAAGTGGTCGATGAAGATGGTGTTGATGGCGGCGCCGCCCACCGCGCCGAGGAGCGGCACCAGCTGCGCCGCGGCCTTCTCGGTGACGTTGACGGAGTAGTGCTCGGCGATCAGCGTGATGAGGCGCACCAGCGCCGGCGCGCCCTCCTTGGCCAGGCCGTGGCGCGCCAGGTGCGAGGCCGCGCTGGAGACCGCGCGCGTCATCGCCTCGCGCACCGCGAAGTAGCCCACCTCGGCGGCGTCGTCGTTGGCGTTGCTGCCGCCCAGCCCCAGCACCATCACGCACTCCAGCTGCACCTGGCGGTCGGCCAGGTCGGCGCCCTCGCTGCGCGCCACGTCGGCGATGGAGCGCATCATGATCGTGGTGGACACCGGCAGCTCCACGCCCAGCGCCGCCAGGCCGAACGCGCCGCCGAGCGCCCCGCTCGCGGCGCTGGCCGCCTTGTGCCAGCCGTTGGACGCGGGCGGCGGCGCGCCGCGCGACAGCGGGTCGTTGGCGGCCAGCGTGCGCAGCGACAGGTTCAGCGCCCCGTGGATCGCCTTGCGCGCGGCCGCGGCGATCACCGACGAGGCACGCTCGGGCAGCATCCCGATGAGCCGCTCGATCGGCGAGCCCACCACGTGGGCGATGCGCGCGCCCACGCTCGGGCGCTCCAGTGCGCGGACGGCGTCGGCCAGGGCCAGGGAGTCGGCGGCGTGGAGAGTCATCGCGGTGTCAGGTCC
>FTKT01451249.1_pt1 | contig 56832 bp, 41 predicted proteins | sample 1658271 | NCBI WGS metagenome assembly FTKT01 (sample SAMEA3914811, study PRJEB12502) | metagenome | biome: forest; material: soil | place: Canada | collected 2011-08-04 | depth 0.3 m | reverse complement strand
GCTGGTGCTGGCCTCCGGCGCGCTGACCGGCTGGCAGGTGGTGAGCCGTACCCAGGCCGCCGACCAGGTGCTGACGCACAGTCAGCCGCTGAGCCAGAACGCCGCCGAGATCTACCGCTCGCTGGCCGACGCGGACACCACCGCGGCGGCCGGCTTCCTGCTGGCCGGCAACGAGCCGCGCTCGGTGCGCCAGCGCTACGAGACGGACCTGGCGACCGCCTCCCGGCTGCTCTCGCAGGCCGCCGCGCAGACCACCGCCTCCTCCCAGGCGCAGGGCTGGGTCAGCGAACTGAACCAGCAACTGCCGGTCTACGCGGGCCTGGTGGAGACCGCACGGGCCAACGACCGGCAGGGCCTGCCGCTCGGCGCGGCCTACCTGCGCTACGCCTCCGACCAGATGCAGAACCAGCTGCTGCCCGTCGCCCAGCGGCTCTCGGACTACGAGGTCGCCCAGGTCGGCCGGGACTACGGCGACGCGCAGGCCACGCCGTGGGCGGCGTACGGGCTGGGCGTGCTGGTGCTGGCGGCGCTGCTCTGGTTCCAGTTCAAGCTCTTCACCCGCACCAACCGGGTCTTCAACGCGGGCCTGCTCGGCGCCACCGCGGCCGTGCTGGTCACCCTGCTCTGGCTGGCGGCCGGCACGCTCTCGGCCGACTCCTCGCTGACCGAGAGCCGCACCCGCGGCGCGACCCCGCTGCGGGCGCTGAACGTCGCCCGCACCGAGGCGCTGCAGGCCCGCACCGCGGAGGACTTCAACCTGGTGGCCCGCGGCTCGACCACCGCGTACGCCGAGCAGTGGGCCAAGTTCACCGGCCTGCTCGCCCCGGCGAGTGGTGCCGGCGGGCTCAGCGAGGCCCTGCGGCTGGCGCCGGCGGGCGCCGGCCCGGCGGTGACGGACGCCCAGGCGCAGTACGGCCTGTGGACGCGGCGCCATAAGGACGCCTCGGACAAGAACGACCAGGGCGACTACCAAGGCGCGCTGGACGCCACCGTGGGCACCGGCGCGGACAGCGCGGGCCCGGCCTACGAGGCGATGGACGCCAAGCTCGCGCAGGCGGCGGACATCGAGAAGGCCGACTTCCTGAGCGCGGCCACCAGCGGCCGGGACGCCACCAGCATCGTCGTCTACGGCGCCGGCCTGCTCGCGCTGCTGGCCGCCGCCGGTGTCCTGACCGGCATAGGCCGCCGACTGGCGGAGTACCGATGAGGGGGGTTCGAGCCATGCTGAGGACGAGAACGCTGGTCGTGGCGGGGGCGCTGCTGGCGCCGCTGACCCTGACGCTGAGCGCGAGCGCGCAGACCACCACCGCCGCCGCCACCGCCCCGCAGGCGGCCCCCGCACTGGCCCCGGCGGCGGACAGCAACTGCGATCCCACCAAGAGCGTGCGGCCGAGCCTGGACCAGAGCGGTCCGGCGGTGGCCGCCATCGTCAAGCGCGGCGTGCTGGTCGCCGGCGTCGACCAGAACAACTACCGCTGGGGCTTCCGCGATCCGACCACCGGTCAGCTGGAGGGCTTCGACATCGACCTGGTGCACGCGGTGGCCAAGGCGATTCTGGGCGACCCGAACAAGGTCCAGTTCAAGACGGTACCGACCGCCAAGCGTATAGAAGCCATCAAGAACGGTGACGTCGATCTGATCGCCCGTACGATGACGATCACCTGCGCCCGGCTCAACGACATCAGCTTCTCGACGGTCTACTTCCAGGCCGGACAGCAGCTGGTGGTGCCCCGCGCGGCCAAGGCGAAGAACATCGACCAGGCGCTGAAGGGGAAGACGGTGTGCGTGTCCGACTCCTCGACCGCGCAGGAGCAGCTGAAGCAGAACCAGCACGGCGCGGCCACCGTCAAGGTGGTGGCCAACGACCTGGACTGCCTGGTGCGGATGCAACTGGGCCAGGTGGACGCGACGCTGACCGACAACGCGATCGGCGTCGGCCAGGCCGCGCAGGACCCGACGGTCGAGGTGATCGGCCCCTCGCTCACCTCGGAGCCGTACGGCATCGCGATGGCCAAGGGCGCCACCGACCTGGTGGCCCGGGTCAACCAGGTACTGGCGGACTACCGCCAGGGCCCCTGGCAGGACAGCTACAACAAGTGGCTGGGCGCCTACCTGGGCGCCTCCGCCGGCCCGCCGGCAGCCAACTACCTGCCGTAACCGTATCGATGGTCATGAAGAGAGGAAGGGCGTGGCGTTGACAGGATCCGCGGGCCCGGCGATGAGCCGGGAGGAGGTGGACCGCGAACTGGCCCGGCTGGGCGCTGAACGCGAGGCCGTCGAAGCCGCGCTGCTCGCGCTGCAGGACCACCCCGGCAGGCAACTCCTGGACGGGGCGGCCCTGTCCGGACGCACCGAGGAGCGCTGGTCCGTCGCCGCGCAGGGCCTGACGCTGCTCTGGACGCTCTTCGACCGCTATGTCGAGGCGCTCGCCTCGGCCCGCGCCGTCCGGTCGCGCCGGGTGCGCCCCACCGGGCCGGAGCTGGCCGAGCTGAGCGAGCTGCTGCGCGGGCGCGCGGTCACCGTCTCGGGCAGCCAGCTGCCCGATTCGGTACGCCAACTGGCTGGCCCGGCACGGCTGGTGGAGCAGATCAGTCTGGCCCAGCTGCTGGACCGGATGAACGCCTGGTACGAGACCGTGCTGGAGGTGGTGAGCGCCGTCGACGCGGTCTGGTCGGCGCTGCCCACCCGGATCGACCTGCTGCTGGCGGAGCTGCGCCGGGTCCGCACGCTGGCCGGCTCGGTCGGCGTGCGGGCCGGGGCGCATCCGCTCGGCGACGCGCTGGCCGGGCTGGAGGAGGAGTTGACGGACCTTCGCACCGAGGTGGTCGCCGACCCGCTCTCGCTCTGGCGGCCCGGCCGGGTGCCCGCGCAGCGCGGCACCCCCGGCGCCGGCCTGGGCGCCGCGACCACCAGCGGCGCGGTGGACACCGAGCGGTTCGACCGGGCCGGCCGCGCGCTGGACGGCATCCGGGTCGAGCTGGAGCAGCTGCTGCGGCTGCGCGACGAGGCCGACGAACGCCTGCACCAGGTCGCCGACCTGGTGCAACGCGCCGACGGCACCCTCGCCGAGGCCCGCCAGGCACGCGGCGAGGTGCTCGCGAAGATCGCCGCCACCGAGGTGCCGGCCGTCCCGGGCCCGCTCTCCGCACTGCGCGAACGGGTGCACCAGGCGGCCGAGTTGCGCCAGAGCGGACAGTGGCACCGGCTCGCGCCGATGCTGGACGCGCTGGAGGAGGACGCCGCCAAGGAGCTGGCGCGCTCGCGCCACTCGCTGGCCGAGGTGACCGCGCCGCTGGCCGTCCGGTCCGAGCTGCGCGGCCGGCTGGACGCGTACAAGGCGATGGCGGCACGGCTCGGGGTCGCCGAGGACCCCGAGGTGATCGAGCGTTACGAGAAGGCCCGCTGGCTGCTGTGGAGCGCACCGTGCGATCTGCGGGCGGCAGCGGCGGCGGTGGCCAGGTTCCAGCAGGCGCTGCGCCCGGCGGCGGCGCCGCAGGGCGGGCCGCAGGACAGTCAGCGGTACGACGGACAGCAGAACGGTCAGGGGGTCTGAGAGTCATGGGCGAAGCGTGTGTGCGGCCGGAGTGCTCCGGCGGGGTCATCGATGCGGACGGGTACTGCACCGAGTGCGGGCTCGCGGCGCCCGCGGCGGCGCCGCCGACCGGTGCGCCGGCCGGTGCGCCGGCCGGCGCCGGGGGCTCCCGGTGCGTGCGGCCCGACTGCTCGGGCACCATCCAGGACGGCTACTGCGACGAGTGCGGCCTGGCCCCCGCCGCGGCCTCGGCCGCCCCGGCCCCGCTGCCCGCCGCCCGCCAGGCCCCGGACTCCTCGCGCACCGGCTCGGCCCGCTCGATGTCCGGCCGCTCCCGCTCGCACCGCTCCAGCCGGACCGGCACCCGCGGCTCGGTCTCGGTGAAGAGCAGCAAGAGCACCACGGGCACCAGCTCGCGCTCGCGGCTCGGCGCCGGCCTGGTGACGGTCCCGCCGGTCCCCCGGCTCGACCCGGCCTCCGCCGTGCTGGAGAACCCCGAGGTCCCGGAGCGCAAGCGGTTCTGCAGCAAGTGCGAGTCCCCGGTGGGCCGGGAGAAGAACGGCCGCCCGGGCCGCCCCGACGGGTTCTGCACCCAGTGCGGCACCTCGTACTCCTTCACCCCCAAGCTGCGCCACGGCGACCTGGTCGGCGGCCAGTACGACGTGCTCGGCTGCCTGGCGTACGGCGGCCTCGGCTGGATCTACCTGGCGGTGGACCGCCGGGTCAGCGACCGCTGGGTGGTGCTCAAGGGCCTGCTGGACACCGGCGACGAGGACGCGCTGGCGGTGGCCATCGCCGAGCGGCGCTTCCTGGCCGAGGTCGACCACCCGAACATCGTGCGCATCATCAACTTCGTCGAGCACCCGGACCTGCGCACCGGCGCGGTCGACGGCTACATCGTGATGGAGTACGTCGGCGGCAAGTCCCTCAAGGACATCGCCAACGAGCGCCGCAGCGCGGACGGCCGGCGCGAGCCGCTGCCGGTCGAGCAGGCCATCGCGTACGCGCTGGAGGCGCTGCCGGCGCTGGGCTACCTGCACAGCCGGGGCCTGGTCTACTGCGACTTCAAGATCGACAACGTGATCCAGAGCGAGGACTCGCTCAAGGTCATCGACATGGGCGCGGTGCGCCGCTTCGACGACGACGGCCCGATCTACGGCACCGTCGGCTACCAGGCCCCGGAAATCGGCACCGACGGCCCCTCCCCCGCCTCCGACCTCTACACGGTGGCCCGCACGCTGGCCGTGCTCACCTTCGACTTCCAGGGCTACAGCAGCCAGTACCGCGACGAGCTGCCCGGCCCCGAACTGGTCGCCGTCTTCGAGCAGTACGAGTCCTTCTACCGGCTGCTGGTGCGCGCCACCGACCCGGACCCGGGCCGCCGGTTCGCCTCCGCCGAGGAGATGGCCGACCAGCTGACCGGCGTGCTGCGCGAGGTGCTGGCCCTGCAGGACGGCCAGCCCAGGCCCGCCCTGTCCACCCTGTTCGGCCCGGAACTGCGGGTGGTGGACACCGAGTTGGTGGTCGAGGGCGCGGGCGCCGCACCCGGCCTGCCGAAGGTCGGCGTGCTCGACGCGGCCGCCGCCGCGCTCGCCCTGCCGGTACCCCGGGTGGACCCGGGCGACCCCAACGCGGGCTTCCTGGCCACCCTGATGGCCACCAAGCCCGGCGAGGCGCTCACCGCCCTGCAGAGCGCGCCGGTCAACTCGGTGGAGCGCAGGCTGCGCGAGCTGCGGGCGCTGATCGAGCTCGGCGACCGGACCTCGGCCGAACAGGCCCTGGCCGCACTGGAGTCGGACCAGCCGGACGACTGGCGGGTGGTCTGGTACCGCGGCCTGGCCCTGCTGGTGGCCGCCGCCACCACCGGCCTGCCGGCCCAGATACAGGCCGCCTCCGAGGCCTTCGACGCGGTCTACGACGCCTTCCCCGGCGAGGCCGCGCCCAAGCTGGCGCTGGCCGTCTGCGCCGAGCTGCTGGGCCGCGGCGAGGACGCCGCCGAGTTCTACCGGCTGGTCTGGAGCACCGACCACGCCTACGTCAGCGCCGCCTTCGGCCTGGCCCGGGTGCGACTGGCGGCCGGCGACCGGGCGGGCGCGGTGCACGTGCTGGAGTCCGTCCCGGAGACCTCCAGCCACTTCACGGCCGCCCGGATCGCGGGCGTCCGCGCCCGGCTGCGCGAGCGCTCCCCCAGGGAGCCGCTCGCCGCCGACCTGGGCGCCAGCTCCGCGCAGCTGACCGCGCTCGGACTGGACGACCGGCGCCGCGAGGAGCTCTCGGTGGAGCTGCTGGGCACCGCGCTCGACTGGGTGCTGGCCGGCCGGCCGAGCGGCGCCCAGCACGGGGTTCCCGCGCAGGGCGGCGCACCGGCGGGTGGCGGCACACCCGGACAGGTCAGTGTCCTCGGTCACCCCGCCAGCGAGCGGGAACTGCGCTTCGCCCTGGAGCGCTCCTACCGGGTACTGGCCCGGCTGTCCGACCGGACGGAGACCAGGATCGCGATGGTGGAACGGGCGAACCGGACCCGCCCCCGGACTTGGGTGTGAGCTGATGCCGCAACAGACCGCGTGCCCGACCTGTGCGGAGCCGCTGGAGCCTGACGACGTGTTCTGCGGCGCCTGCGGGATGAACCTGGCGGCTCCCGAGATCGCGCCGCCCACCGAGCCGGACTTCCTGCTGCCCCCGGCCGCCGCCGGCCCGGGCTGCGTGCACTGCGGCTCGGCGCAGCTGGCCGCCGACGGCTACTGCGAGGCCTGCGGCGGCGCCCAGCCGCGCCCGCGCGACCACATGGAGCGGTCGCTGGAGGGCGTCGCCGGGGTCAGCGACCGCGGCGTGCGCCACCACCGCAACGAGGACTCCTTCACCGTCGCGGCCACCTCGCTGCCCGGCGGCGCGCCCGCCGTGATCGCGGTGGTCTGCGACGGCGTCTCCTCCGCCTCGCGCCCCGACGAGGCCTCCCAGGCCGCCGCCGACGCCGCCTCGGAGTCGCTGCTGTCCGGGCTCGAACAGGGCCTGGCCCCCGAACCGGCGATGCGCCGGGCGATCCTGGTCGCCGCCGAGGCGGTGGCCGCCCTGGCCTACGACGGCACCAACCCCGAGGCCGGCCACAACTCGCCCGCCTGCACCCTCGTCAGCGCCGTCTCGACGGCCGGCGTGGTGACGGTCGGCTGGGTCGGCGACAGCCGGGCGTACTGGATCCCGGACGACCGGGAGAGCGCCGAACCGTACCGGCTGACCGAGGACGACTCCTGGGCGGCCCGGATGGTCGCGGCCGGCCTGATGGGCGAGGCCGAGGCCTACGCGGACTCCCGGGCGCACGCGATCACCGGCTGGCTGGGCGCGGACGCCGAGGAGGTCGAACCGCACACCGCCGCCTTCACCCCGCACGTCCCCGGCGTGCTGCTGATCTGCACCGACGGGCTGTGGAACTACGCCGAGGCGGCCACCTCGCTGGCCGACCTGGTGCGGGCCGACGCCCGGACCGACCCTCTGCGCGCGGCCCGCGCGCTGGTCTCCTTCGCGGTGGCGGCCGGCGGGCACGACAACATCACGGTGGCCGTCCTGCCGGTGCTGCCCAGCGCCACCGCGGGCGAGCCGGCCGAGCACGCCGACACCCTGCTGGACCTGCCGGTGATCGCGCCGCCGCCGGCGCCGCCCGCTCTGCCCCCGCTGCCGCCGGTGCCGCCCCTGCCACCCACCGTCGCCGGCCGACAGGCTCTCTGACGGCCCGTCAGATCGTTCGCACCACCACCCGCACCCGAATCAGGAGCTCTCGGCCATGGCCAGTCTGACGAAGTCGAACCTGCCCCGGTTCACCACGGACATCTTCCAGAACGAGTACCTCGCCGAGGGATCGCGCGAGGTCAACGCGATCGTCACGGTGACCGCCACCGGCGGCGGCACCACCGGCGGCCGTCCGCTCGGCGCGGTGGACGCCGCCGCCGCGCGGAGCGGCGACGCGGCCGTGGTGATCATGGTCGACTGCTCGGGCTCGATGGACTACCCGCCCACCAAGATGCGCAACGCCCGGGACGCCACCGCGGTGGCCATCGACACCATCCGCGACGGCGTCGCCTTCGCGGTGGTGGCCGGCACCCACGAGGCCAAGGAGGTCTACCCGGGCGGCGGCACCCTGGCGATAGCGGACGCGGCCACCCGGGAGGCCGCCAAGCAGTCGCTGCGCAAGCTCAGCGCCGGCGGCGGCACCGCCATCGGCACCTGGCTGAACCTGGCCGACCGGCTCTTCCTGACCCGCCACGACATCTCCATCCGGCACGGCATCCTGCTCACCGACGGCCGCAACGAGCACGAGAAGCCCGAGGACCTGCAGCGCGTGCTGGACCGGGTCACCGGCCACTTCACCTCCGACGCCCGCGGGGTGGGCACCGACTGGGAGCTGCCCGAGCTGCGCCGGATCTCCTCCGCGCTGCTGGGCACCGTGGACATCGTCGCCGAGCCCTCGGGCCTGGCCGAGGACTTCCGCTCGATGATGGCCAGCGCCATGGGCAAGCAGGTCGCGGACGTGGCGCTGCGGATCTGGACGCCGGCCAACGCCGTGGTCAAGTTCGTCAAGCAGGTCGCCCCCGACCTGGAGGACCTCAGCGACCGCCGCGCCGAGGCCGGCCCCCGGGCCGGCGACTACCCCACCGGCTCCTGGGGCGACGAGAGCCGCGACTACCACGTCTGCGTCGAGGTCCCCTCGGCCGGCGTCGGCAACGAGATGCTGGCCGCCCGGATCAGCCTGGTACTGCCGCAGGGCGACGGGTCCACCGAGGTGCTCTCCCAGGGCCTGGTCAAGGCCGTCTGGACGGACGACCTGGCCTCCTCCACCCGGATCAGCCCGCAGGTCGCGCACTACACCGGCCAGGCGGAGCTCGCCGAGTCCATCCAGGTGGGCCTGGAGGCGCACCGCGCGGGCGATCTGGACCTGGCCACCGCCAAGCTGGGCGCCGCCGTGAAGCTGGCCCACGCCACCGGGAACGAGGGCACCTTCAAGCTTCTGCAGAAGGTGGTGGATGTGGTGGACCCGAAGGAGGGTACGGTTCGATTCCGTAAGGACGTGAGCGAGGCCGACTCGATGACCCTGGAGACTCGCTCCACCAAGACCGTTCGAGTGAAGAAGTGACCTGACGTGACCTGGTTCCTGCCCGGGCCGGACCTGCTGAGATGTGGGGGAATTGATGCCGATCTGCCCTGAGGGCCATGACTCGCGGACCGAGGACTGGTGCGACTTCTGCGGCCGCGCGATGACGCCGGGGCCGGGCCAGGGGCTGCCCGTCGGTGCGGCCTACGGCACGCCCCCGCCGCCGCCGATGCCGCCGCAGCAGCTGCCGGGCGCCACCGAGGGCCTGGTGACCTGCCCGATCTGCCGGACCCCGCAGACCGGGCGGTACTGCGAGGAGTGCGGGTACGACTACGAGCTGGCCTCGCCGATGATGCCCCAGCACCATCAGCAGCCGGTTCAGCAGCAGCACCAGCAGCAGGCTCAGCACCAGCCGGGCTACGGCTACCCGCCGCCGCAGGGGCCGGGCCAGCCGGCGCAGAACCCCGGCTACGGCTACCCGCCGCCGATGCCGCCCCCGCAGGTCCCGCAGGTCCAGAACGGCTACGGCCAGCCGGTGGCGCCGCCGCTCGGGAACCCGGAGCAGGAGAAGACCTCCTACTACCTGCCCCAGCCCGAGCAGCAGCTCGGTCAGCAGCATGGCCAGCAACTCGGGCAGCAGCAGGGCCAGCAGCAGGGCCAGCAGCACGGCCAGCCCGAGGCGCCCGCGCCGGTGCGGACCCACTGGATCGCGGTGGTCAACGCCGACCGGGACTACTTCACCGACATGATGGCGCGCAGCGGGCCGGAGGCCGCCGGCCTCTTCTTCCCGCCGTACTGCCCCGAGCGGCGGATCCCGATCACCGGCCGCGGCCAGGTGCGGATCGGCCGGCGCAGCCAGCAGAACGGGACCGTGCCGGAGATCGACCTCTCGGTGCCGCCGGAGGACCCGGGGGTCTCGCACAAGCACGCCCTGCTGGCCGAGCAGCCCGACGGCAGCTGGGTGCTGGTGGACCTGGACTCCACCAACCGCACCACGCTCAACGGCAGCGCCGAGGAGATCACCCCGCACACCGCGATCCCGATGAACGACGGCGACCGGATCCACGTCGGCGCCTGGACCACCATCACGCTGCACCGGGCGTAGACCGGTCGGTCCTGGCTCAGGAGACGCTCAAACGGGTATCGCCGCATGGGACCTGACCCCTAGGGTCAGGTCCCATGACAGTTGCGATATCCGCTGACGGAATCCGGAAGCGGTACGGGGATGTCCAGGCTGTCGACGGTGTGTCACTCACCGTCGAGACTGGCGAGTTCTACGGTCTGCTCGGGCCCAACGGCGCCGGCAAGACCACCACACTGGAGATCCTGGAGGGGATCCGCGAGCCCGACGAGGGCCGCGTCCAGCTGCTGGGGCTCACGCCCTGGCCGCGCAACAAGAAGCTGCTGCCGCGGATCGGCGTGCAGTTCCAGGGCTCCGCGTTCTTCGACAAGCTGACGGCGCGGGAGACCATCCGCACCTTCGCCTCCTTCTACGGCGTCGGCCCCCGGCGGGCCGACGCGATGCTGGAGCGGGTCGGCCTGACCGACTCCGCCGGCGTCTTCACCGACAAGATGTCCGGCGGCCAGGCGCAGCGCCTCTCGATCGCCTGCGCACTCGCCCACGACCCCGAACTCGTCTTCCTGGACGAGCCGACCACCGGCCTCGACCCGCAGGCCCGCCGCAACCTCTGGGACCTGCTGCGGGACATCAACGCGGAGGGCCGCACCGTCGTCCTGACCACGCACTACCTGGACGAGGCGGAGATCCTCTGCGACCGCGTCTCGGTGATGGACCACGGCCAGGTGCTGCGCACCGGAGCGCCCGCCGCCCTGGTGCGCGAACTGGACGACACCGTACGGGTCAGCGTGGAGTCCGGCGTGCTGACGGTGGAGCGGGCCCGCGAACTGCTCACCGCCGCCGGCGCCGAGATCGCCGCCCTGGACGACGACGGCGTCTCGCTCTCGGTCTCCACCCACGCGCCCGCGCCCGTCCTGTCCGTGCTCGCCGAGCAGAACGCGCTGCGCGGCCTGCAGGTCCGCGGCGCCACCCTGGAGGACGTCTTCCTGCACCTCACCGGACGGGAGTACCGCGCATGAGCACGACCACCAAGCCGGCCGGCGACGCCCCCGGCGCCAAGCAGACCGGCGACGCCCCTGCCAAGTCGGCCGGCGACGCCCCCGCCAAGGAGCGGGCCAGCGCGTTCGCCAGCCTCTCCCGGGTCATGCTGGTGGCCTTCGTCCGGGACCGCACGACGCTCTTCTTCGTGCTGCTGATGCCGCTGATGTTCCTGGTGCTCTTCGGCTTCCTCTTCAAGGGCGCCACCAGCCCGCACGTCAAGGTCGCCCAGTTCGGCTCCGTCAAGGTGCTCGACGGCGTCCAGGGCGCGGACCGGACCCAGTTGGAGAAGGTGCTCACCATCAGCACCGTCCCCGACGAGGCCACCGGCCTGGAGAAGGTGCGCAAGGGCACCGTCGACGCCCTGGTGGAGGACGGCCCGGACGGGCAGCCGGTGCTGCACTACAGCGTCGCCGACCAGGTCAAGTCCGGCGGCGTGCGCGAGATCATGAACTCGCTCGTGCAGTCCGCCAACCAGCAGGCCACCGGCAAGCCGCCGACCTACACACTGACCACCGCCCAGGTCGAGGACCTGGCGCTCAAGCCGATCCAGTACATCACCCCCGGCCTGCTCGGCTGGGCGATCGCCACCGGCGCGATCTTCGGCGCCTCGCTCTCGCTGGTCTCCTGGCGCAAGAAGCGGCTGCTGCGGCGGCTGCGGCTGGCCCCGGTCAGCGTCGGCGCGATCGTCGGCTCGCGGATCCTGGTCACCGTGGTCGTCGCCATGGCCCAGACCGCGATCTTCCTGGTCGTGGCGACCACCCCGGCCTTCGGCCTGAAACTGACCGGCAACTGGCCGCTGGTGATCCCGCTGGTGATCTGCGCGACCCTGGCCTTCATGTCCATCGGTCTGGTCACCGGCGCCATCGCGAAGACCGAGGAGGCGGCCAACGGCATCAACCAGGTGATCATCCTGCCGATGTCCTTCCTCTCCGGCGCCTTCTTCCCGCTCGACAACTCGCCGGGCTGGCTGCAGGGCCTCTCGCACATCTTCCCGCTGCACTACCTGGTCACCTCCGCCCAATCCGTCCTGAGCCGGGGCGGCGGCCTCACCGACGTCCTCCCCGCGATGGGCGGCCTGCTCGCCTTCGGCCTGGCGATGACCGCCCTGGCCTGGCGCCTGTTCGACTGGGACGAGGCCTGACCCAGCGGCTGCACTGCCGCTGTCCGTACAGCCACCGTCCGCTCTGCCACCGTCCGCTCTGCCGGCCGGCTGACCTCTCGTCAGTCGGCCAGCAGGCGGGCGCGCAGTCCGTCGACCAACTCCTCGTCGACCTTCAGGTGTTGCACCGCGTATCCGTGCAACGAGCCGTAGCGGGCGGCCAGCTCGGCCAGGAACAGCCGCATCACCTCGGCCGGCGCCCGCCCGTAGCCGGGCCAGCCCATCGTCCGGCCCGGATTCGCGGCCCGCCAGTCCGCGAGCAGCCGGTCGGTGGCCAGTTCGGTCAGCGCGAAGTCCGCCAGGATGTCCTCCTCGGCCACCCCCAGCAACCCGAGCACGAGCCCGGCCAGCAGCCCGGTCCGATCCTTGCCCGAGGCGCAGTGGAAGACCAGCGGACCGCTGTCGGAGGCGATCACCTCCAGCGCCCGCCGCAGCTCCACGGCTCCGTCGAACGCCACCTCCGCGTACCGGTCGGCCAGGAACCGCCACGGATCGAGGCCCGGGTCGATCTCCGCCTGGTCATAAGGCCGGTGCTCCACACTGAGGTTGAGGTACTCCACCCCCGCCGCCTGCGGCACCCGCCCCTTGGCCGCTATCTCCCACGGATACCGCAGATCGATCACCGTACGCACCCCGAGCCCCCGGAAACGCTCCCAGTCCGCCCCCTCCCCGAGCTTCCCGAGAGAATCCGAGCGATACAGCCGCCCCCACCCCACCGTCCGCCCGTCACCGGCCCGGTAGCCGCCCAGATCACGGAAGTTGTGCAGCCGCTCGAACTCGATGTGTCTCACCCGCGCCACCTTACGAGGTGCACTGGTGGGGGGCACGGGCCTGCGTCCGGTTTTCGGTTCGCTCGCTGCCTCACGCTCGCCTCGGTGCCGATGCGCTTCGCCGGCCCCGAGCAGCAGACTTGCCACAGCGTGCCCCGCGAGACCAGGCCCCCAAGCGCCGCAGACTCTACGCAACCTTCGCCCGGACCTGCGGACACCACTTCGAGTGGCTGCCACGGGTCCTCGACCCCGAGGTGAGACTGCCCGTCGACGCCTTACGCCGGTGTGGTCGCCACCCTCGGGTTGCCGCTATGACGAGCGATCAGCTGCGATTGGTCCTGGCGGCGTCGCGGATCCGCTTGGTAGGGCAGCGCTCAGCGAGGATCACGCTGGCGTCGTCATGCGGTCCGGTCCTGCCGCTCGGCCGCGGTGCCGGTTTCGAACGCGATGACTGCCTCCCCGTACGATCGGTTGTCTTTCGGATCTTACGAGGAGCCCCTTTGGAGATATTCCGCTTCGCCCGTGCCGAAAGGGTCATCGACCGCTTCGCCAGCGTGGGTGCGACCGCGACCCGCGTCGCCGCCGGTGAAGGGGCCGTGCACCTGACCTGCCTGGCCATCGAACCCGGCGGGACCATCGGCGCCCATCCCGCACCGGTGGACCAGCTCTTCCTGGTGATCGCGGGCGAGGGCTGGGTCTCGGGACCGGACGGACAACGGGTCGCCGTGTCCACCGGCGACGGCGTCCACTGGGAGCCCGGCGAGGAGCACGCCTCCGGCACCGCCGTCGGCCTCACGGCCCTGGCCCTGGAAGGCCCGTCGCTGGAGCGGTTCGTTTCCGAGGTGCGCTGACTCCGAGGCATGCGCCGGCAGAGGTTGCCAGGCAGGGGGGGCGGCACTCGCTCCCCATGCGGGGGCCGCGCCCGAGCAACCCGCTCCGACACCCTGCTCAGAGCCGCGAGAGGACGTAGGACGGAAGTCCTGGTGTACGGCCTCGCACGTGTCTGCGACCATGGTCGGGTGAACGAGATCCGGCGTGGCGAGCTCCAAGAGGAGACCTTTTTCGACCTGGTCGGCGGTGAGGCCACCTTCCGGCGGCTGGTGCACACCTTCTACCAGGGGGTGGCCGGGGACCCGATGCTGCGGCCGATGTACCCGGAGGAGGATCTCGGGCCGGCCGAGGAGCGGCTGACGCTCTTCCTGATGCAGTACTGGGGCGGCCCTCGCACGTACAGCGAGGAGCGCGGCCACCCTCGGCTGCGGATGCGGCACGTGCCGTTCAAGGTGGACCGTGCCGCCCACGACGCCTGGCTGCACCACATGCGCACGGCCGTCGACGAACTGGCGCTCGCGCCGGAGGCCGAACGGCAGCTGTGGGACTACCTGACGTACGCCGCCGCCTCGATGATCAACACGCCCGGCTAGTGCCCGGCGAGCCGGTCAGGCGATGCCGGGCGGTCCGCCGCGTCGACACGGCGTCGTCTGCCGGGTAGCCCTGCCGCTGTCATGCCGGTACGCGTCCGACACACCTGCCGGAACGTCACCAGGGCCTGGACGCGTGGCTGCCCGGTTCTGAGTCGCACTCACACCCGCAGCAGACTCAGCGCCCACATGGCATCCCGCTCTGTGCGCGCGACGGCGTGGAGAACGGCGCCGGCTTGCGTGCGGTCCGTCGCGTCGCCGGATTCACCGGCTGCTGCGATCAGTGCGGCTACCTCCGTCCACAGGGTGGCGGCCTCGGCGTACCGGGCGTGGCCGGTGCGCAGGTGGTCGTCGTCGATCAGCCGGGTGCACTCCCCGAGGGAGTCACGGCCGATGGAGGCGCCGGGAATGGAGCCCGGGTCGCCGCACGCCCGGGCGACCGCGTCCGACCTGAGACATCGCCAGGTCTCGAACCCTCAACCGGCCGGAGTCGAATCCGGCCCACCCCCGGCGGCACTGCTGCTCAGGACAGCGGGGTCAACCCGAGCCCCGCGCCCAGGGCCGCCGTGCCGCGTACCGCGACCGAGCCGTTCGGCGCGCTCAACCGCAGCCAACCGCCGGCCCGGTGCGCCGAGAGCGGGACGCCGGGCTGCAGGAACCCGATCACGTACGCCGCGTGCGCCGCCCGCAGCGGCAGCTCGGGGAGCGCGTCGAGCGGGCGCGCCCAGATCTCGTCCGCGAGGCTGTCGAGCACCGCCCTGGTCCGGTGGTGCTCCGGCACTGCCGCACTGCGCTCCTTGAACTCCCGGACAGCCGAGAACAGTTGCGGCATCACTCGGTCGATGTCCGGTTCGCCGAGCGGCCGCCAGCCGGCGCGCGGCGGCAGCAGTCCGGCCCAGGCCGGGCCGGTGACGGAGCCGGGCACCGCGACGGCGCCGTGCTGCTCGTCCACACCCTCCAGCAACTGACCGGCCGAGACCGTCAGGTCGGCGGCGACGGGCAGGTCCGCCAGCCGCGCGGTGCGCACCGCGACGGCCCCGGAGGTCCCGAGCGGCAGCCGGCCGAATGCCGCCAGCACCCCGCTCGCGTCCTCACGCGGCACCACCTGCAGCCGCACCGCCGCCGCGCGGTCGAAGCGCAGCAGTCGCGTCAGGAAGGCAGCGAGGTCCGCCGCCTCCTGGGGGTCGGCGAGGGCGAGCCGGGCACTGCTGCTCACGGAGGTACTCACTTCATCAACTCATCTGTACGATCGGCGGATCCCAGCGGCCCGGGAGCGCCCCACTGCGGGAGGACTCCCCTGCTCTCGGTCGCCCGGTGCTTGCCCGGGCCCGCGTGGAGTCAGGCTGCGGCGTGGAGTCAGGCTGCGGCCGGGATGTCCTCGCCCAGCATGAAGCGGCTGAGGAACTCCCGCTCCACCGGGGTGATCCGCCGCGGCCGGGCAGCCTGCAGATCGTAGGGCACCACCACCGTGGAGGCTCGCACGTACACCGTCTCGGTGCCGTCCTCGGCGGTGTCCTTCACCTCGTACGCGACGGTGACCGAGGCCCCACCGATCTTGGTCACCCAGGTCTCGATGGTCACCGGCTCCGGCCGGTGCACCAGCGGCAGCTTGTAGTCGATCTCGTGACGGGCCACCACCGAACCACCCGCGAACTCACCCGCGCCGGCCTCGGCGGCCTGGGTGAACATGAAGTCGATCCGGGCCTCCTCCAGGTAGCGCAGGAAGACGACGTTGTTCACGTGCCCGAAAGCGTCCATGTCGGACCACCGCATCGGGCAGGCGTAGATGTGGCGTGCCACGACAGTTCTCCTTGTTGCTCTCATCGGTCCGGTTGACCGATCAGTCCTCCCGGCCCACGCTCCCGGCGACCGACCGGACGGGGTTCCCGACCGGCACCTCGTTCGCGTCAGCGCCAGCGTCCACGTCAGCATCCGCAGACCGGTATGACCGGGTTCTCACCGGCCTTCACCGGTCGGCCCGGCAGGCCGCCCCGACGGGCGCCCTGCCGGGCCGTTCCGACTGGCGTCAGCTCAGCCGCGGGTCAGCTTCTTGTACGTCGCCCGGTGCGGGCGCGCCGCGTCGACACCGAGGCGCTCGACCTTGTTCTTCTCGTAGGAGTCGAAGTTGCCCTCGAACCAGAACCACTTGCTGTCGCCCTCGTAGGCGAGGATGTGGGTGGCCACCCGGTCCAGGAACCAACGGTCGTGGGAGATGACCACGGCGCAGCCCGGGAACTCCAGCAGCGCGTTCTCCAGCGAGGAGAGGGTCTCGACGTCGAGGTCGTTGGTCGGCTCGTCGAGGAGCAGCAGGTTGCCGCCCTGCTTGAGGGTGAGCGCCAGGTTGAGGCGGTTGCGCTCACCACCGGAGAGGATGCCGGCGCGCTTCTGCTGGTCCGGGCCCTTGAAGCCGAAGGCCGAGACGTAGGCGCGCGAGGGCATCTCGACCTGGCCGACGTTGATCCAGTCGAGCTCGTCGGAGACCACGGCCCAGAGGCTCTTCTGCGGGTCGATGTTGGCCCGGCTCTGGTCGACGTAGCTGGTCTTGACCGTGTCGCCGACCTTGATGGAGCCGGAGTCCGGGGTCTCCTCGCCGAGCAGCATCTTGAAGAGCGTGGTCTTGCCGGCGCCGTTCGGGCCGATCACGCCGACAATGCCGTTGCGCGGGAGGGTGAAGCTGAGGTCGTCGATCAGGACCTTGTCGCCGAACGACTTCGAGAGGCTGTCGACCTCCACGACGATGCTGCCCAGGCGCGGGCCCGGCGGGATCTGGATCTCCTCGAAGTCCAGCTTCCGCATCTTGTCGGCCTCGGCCGCCATCTCCTCGTACCGGGCGAGGCGGGCCTTGGACTTGGCCTGGCGGCCCTTGGCGTTGGAGCGGACCCACTCAAGTTCTTCCTTGAGCCGCTTGGCGCGCTTCTGGTCCTTCTGGCCCTCGACCTTGAGACGGGACTGCTTGGTCTCGAGGTACTTGGAGTAGTTGCCCTCGTAGGCGTAGGCGCGACCGCGGTCGAGCTCCAGGATCCACTCGGCGACGTGGTCCAGGAAGTACCGGTCGTGGGTGACGGCTACAACGGTGCCGGCGTACTTGGCCAGGTGCTGCTCCAGCCAGTTCACCGACTCGGCGTCGAGGTGGTTGGTGGGCTCGTCGAGCAGCAGCAGGTCGGGCGCCTCGAGCAGCAGCTTGCAGAGCGCCACGCGGCGGCGCTCACCGCCGGAGAGCTTGGTGACCGGCCAGTCGCCGGGCGGGCAGCCCAGCGCGTCCATGGCCTGCTCCAGCTGGGCGTCGAGGTCCCAGGCGTTGGCGTGGTCCAGCTTCTCCTGGAGCACGCCCATCTCGTCGAGCAGCGCGTCCGAGTAGTCGGTCGCCATCAACTCGGCGATCTCGTTGAACCGGTCGAGCTGGCCCTTGACCTCCTTGACGCCGTCCTGGACATTCTCCAGGACCGTCTTGGACTCGTCCAGCGGCGGCTCCTGCAGGAGCATGCCCACGCTGTACCCGGGCGACAGGAACGCCTCGCCGTTGGAGGGCTGCTCCAGGCCGGCCATCATCTTCAGCACGGTGGACTTACCGGCGCCGTTGGGGCCGACGACGCCGATCTTCGCCCCGGGGAGGAAGCTGAGCGTCACGTCGTCAAGGATGACCTTGTCGCCGTGTGCCTTGCGCAGCTTGCGCATGGTGTAGATGAATTCCGCCACGTGAGATCGCTCCGGCGTCGTCGGGGAGTATTCGGGGTTACAACGTTCCATTGTGCCGCACCGGGGCCCGCAACCCGAACGCCCACCCTCCGGCACCGGCCCGCCCGCGCTCCCGCCGACCCGGTCGCCGAGCGGCCTCGGTCGTCCACCGTCCCCGTCGGGCCCGGCCGGGCCACCGGCCGAACGGCCGGTGGCCCGACGCCCCCCCATATGTTCTGGGGTGGAGCATCGGGCCACCGGACGATCGCCTCGTCAGATGATCTCGCTGTCCGTCCACGAGACCACTGCCGCTGCTACTACTTACTGCTGCTATCGCTACCCGCTGCTGCTCACCGGGGCATCCCCGGCGTCAGGACAGGCCGTCAGGCCGCGGTGCGCCCGTGACGTCCACGTCGGCGCATCGCGAACACCGCGCCGCCGCCTGCCACCACCAGCGCACCGGCGATACCGGCCAGCAGCGGGGCGGAGCCGCCACCGCCGGTGGAGGCGAGCTTGGCACCACCCGTGGTCCCGGGGGTCCCGGTGGTCACGGCCGCCGGGGTGGCCGGCTGGCTCGGGGACGGGCTGGGCGAGGCCGCCGGAGTGGTCGTGCCGGCCGAGGTGGACGGGGCCGGGGTGCTCGCCGTCCAGCTGGCCGTGGCCGTGGCCGTGACGGAGAGGTTCGTGGTCCCGGCCAGGATCAGGGTCTGGCTGTGCGTGTCCAAGGAGTTGTGGTCATCGCTCACGAAGACCCGGCCGACCTGGGCGTTGGACACCGAGGCCTTGACGCTGAGAGTCGCCGTACCGGGCTTGGTTCCTGCCGGCGCCTTGACGAACAGCTGGCTCGCCTGGACGTTCGTGCCGTCCAGCACGGTGCCCTTGCTGTCGGTGATGACCACGCCCGCCGCGGTGGATGCCGCGTCCAGGTTCGCCGTGATCGAGCCGCCACCACTCGCCACCGTGATCGGACCGAGCAGGGAACCGACCGCGCCCGTCACCGACTGCGGCGAGAGCGTGAGTGCCGCGCTGGGCTCCTTCACGTCCTGCGTCTTGCCGGTCTGGTACAGGTAGCTGGTGAGCTTGGCGGCATCCGCGTCGTCCGGCGTGGCCTTGGGGTCGTCCGAGAAGTCCCAGATCGCAGCCTGGGTGGCGGCCGCCGCCTGCGCCTTGGTGAGCGTACCGACCCCGGCCTCCCTCGCGAGCTTGTCGAGGTCGGAGACCTGCGGGAAGGAGTTCTGGAGCACCCAGAGGATCCTGCCCATGTTCTCGGTGGCCAGCGGCGAGGCGTACGAGGCCGAGGCGAGGGCGGACCAGCCGGCCTCCCGGTACTTCGCGCTCTCGCCCGTCTCGTTCTTCAAGTTGATGCAGTACGTGTCGATCGTCGCCTTGCCACCGGCGTTGAGACGGATCAGGCCGCCGACGGTGGAGTGGTCGGCGGTGCCGAAGTTGATGTGCCCGCTCTCGCCGCTGACCAGCGTCGGCGAACTGGCCACCACGCCGGAGCCCGAGGGCGTTCCCGGGCCGTTGTCGGCTGCGGCCGCCCCAGCCAGCGCGAACCCGCCACCGACCGTCATGCCAGACGCGAGCATGACAGTTGCTATGCGGGAGATGCCCCGCTGATGCTTGTCGAACATGAAGTGACCCCTCCGAGCGGGGCCGTGCCCTCGCCGCCCCGCTGCGCGATGCCGCGCCCACTGTGACGCTGCTGCATTTGTGTGAACCAGATGCATCTTATTGATTGCCCGAGGCATGCAAACCTCCACGCCTAAAGAGGGCGACTCCGTATCGGAATCGTTATCAAGGAGCAGTTGCTCAAGAGAGGTTGACGAGCCGACAGATCATTCGTCACTATGTCGACTCTTTGATGTGGATTGCACTCGCCAGGACAAAGAGTGCCTCCATCCGATCGATTCCACTCAGACGGGCACCACCGCACCCTGCTCAGCCATCGCCGCGGAGGCCGCGCCTCCCTGAGCCTCCTTCACCGGCCCCGCCACCGGCCGCGGCGGCGGCTGGGATGGCGGCTGGGACGGCGTCTGGGACGGTTCGCCGTCAGCGGGGTCGGGCGACGGCCGACGGCGGCGGCGCGCGCTCTTCGCGGCCGGCGCCGCCGGGCTCCCGCCGTCTCCCCGCACCGCCTCCACCCCCGCACCCCCTGCCTCCGGGGGACCCTCCGACGCATCACCCACCGGACCCGCCGGGCCCACCGCCGCCCCTGCGGCACTCGCCGCGAGCGCCGCCTCACGCGCCCGCACCGCCTTCACGATCCACTCGGGGACCGCCTCCCCCACCGAATTCACCGCTCCACCAGCTGACGCTTCGTCACCGAACCGCCCGCCGCTCCGCATCGCCTCGCCCTTCCTCCCCTTCTCCATCACGGGCCCCGCCATGCCCACCGGCGCACCCATCACCGCACCCCCCGCCTCCACGGCACGCGGCCCACTCTGCGCGGCCACCAACTCCGGCCGCCCCTGCACCGCCCAGCGGAACGCCGCCGTACCCCGGCCGAGGTCGTGCCCAACCACTCGCGCCTCGATCTGGACGGCCGACCTGCGACCGCCACCCTCCTCCCACTCCCTGACCCGCAACCGACCGCTCACCACCACCGGATCGCCCTTGTTCAGAGAACTCACCACGTTGGTCGCCAGCCAGCGCCAGGCGACCACCGAGACCCAGTTGGTGTCGCCGTCGACCCAGTCGCCCCGACTGCGGTCGTAGCGCCGCTCGGTGGCCGCCATCCGAAAGTTGGCCATCGGGACTCCGGCCGCGGTCTGCCCGTAACTCACCGTCGACGCCACATTTCCGACCATGGTCACCAGGGTCTCGTTCATGACACACCCTCATTTCCCCGCCCTGTCCGGCAATTTCGAGCGGCTGAGAACGAGGATGCCGCCCGATATCGCACTCGCGCCAGAATTACTTGAATCCTGTGGATAACTGCCGCTTGTGGATAACTTTGCCGAGACCCAACGAGATTCCTAGTCCATCCATACCGGCAAAAGTTATGCGTTCATGACAATAATCGGCCTCCCCCACCTCGCTCACCCCCTGAACGAGTGGCCCCGCGGCCGTTCTGTCCACGTCATCCGACCGGAGGAAGTGAAATCCCACCCCCACCCGCCGACCCGCCGCCGTCACGCTCCCTGCACGCGGCGCAACCACCGCGGCGAGTCCATAACGGGTGAGGCGACAGCGCCGTAACGACTGCACAACGTCCGGTGCCAACGTCCTCCGGAACGCTGCACCCAGCGCCTTCACCTGCGATTATCAGACCGCTTGCCCGCGGCCGACACACCCACTCCACCAGTGGAAAGCCAAACGAAGCATCCGTACGCCCTTATCCTGTCCCCGACAGGGCGAGGACTCCCCACCCCAGCCCGCACACCAAGGGAATAGGCACCCCGGGCCGCCGGGCCCCGCCCAACCCGGGCCGCACGCCCACCCCGCCCCCGTAGCTCAGTGGATAGAGCAGGTGCCTTCTAAGCACTTGGCCGCAGGTTCGAGTCCTGCCGGGGGCACACCAAGCAAGGTTCGGCCGATCATGGATGCAGCGGCCCTGGCCGCCATCCATGGTCTCCGGCCCTTCAATCCCAGCCTCGCGTGCCGACTCTCGCACACGCTCTGTGAGGCTGACAAGACCACCTGTGATGACCAGGGGGTCATGCCCAGCAGTCCCACCTCGCGGCGCACCCGGCCGAAACGCGCCTCCAGTTGGAAGGCGACATACAGCTCCCGCTGGAGTTCGTCCGGCACCTTGGCGAGGCGGATTCCTGAGCTGGGGAACGATATCGAGCTCTCGCGGGCATGCCCAGGTCTCCTCGCTCACCGAGAGGCCAGCGTAGTCAACAAGGCGGACCGTCTCGGCTGCAGCCCTGGCCACAACCAGCCGGAGGGTAGAGCTCGTTCGGGTGTTTGAAGGCCTTCACCACTTGAGCTGCCCGTATCCTTCAGGAGTCCCAGTGGGCGATTCAACAGGAGGCAGAACGTGGCTGGCGTGAAGCAAGGCGATTGGGTGGTCGCGGCAGCGGACCAGGTCATCGCCGAGGGCAAACGCCGTGGCCCGGACTCGCCCCTGGTCTGTGCGTCCGGCATCAGCCCATCGGGGCCGATCCACCTGGGCAACCTGCGCGAGATCATGGTGCCGCACTTCGTCGCCGACGAGATCCGGCGTCGCGGGTTGGAGTGCAAGCACGTCCTGTCCTGGGACGATTACGACCGGCTGCGCAAGGTCCCGGCCGGGCTGCCCGCGTCGTTCGCCGAGCACATCGGGCAGCCGCTGACCTCGGTACCCGACCCGTGCGGTGAGCACGAGAGCTGGGCGGAGCACTTCAAGATTCCGTTCCGGGCCGCGCTCGCGGAACTCGGCGTGGAGGTCACCGAGATCAGCCAGACGCAGATGTACACCTCGGGCGCGTACCGCGAGCAGATCCTGCACGCGATGCGTAACCGGCAGAAGATCGACGCCGTCCTCGGCCGCTACCGCACCACCAAGAAGGCAGAGGCGACGGAGGAGGACGAGGGCGACGAGGAGACCTCAGGAAGCAGCTACTACCCATACAAGCCGTACTGCGCGGCCTGCGGGCGGGATGCCACCACCGTCAGCTCCTTCGACGAGACCAGCACCGAGATCCGCTACACCTGCCAGTGCGGGCACCAGGACGGTTTCGCGCTTGGCCAGGCCGACGGCGGCAAGCTGGTGTGGAAGGTCGACTGGCCGATGCGCTGGGCGTTCGAGGGCGTCACCTTCGAGGCAGGCGGAGTCGACCACTCCTCCCCCGGTTCCAGCTTCACGGTCGGCTCGCAGCTCGTGCGGGAGATCTTCGACGGCCAGCCGCCCTCCTACCTGGGCTACTCCTTCGTCGGCATCAGCGGGTCCGCCAAGATGAGCGGCTCGGCCGGCGGAGCCCCCACTCCCACCGACGCGCTGCAGATCCTGGAGGCACCGCTGCTGCGCTGGCTGTACGCCCGGCGCAAGCCCAACCAGGCGATCACCGTGGCCTTCGACCAGGAGATCAACCGGCTGTACGACGAGTGGGACGCCGTCGGCCGCAAGGTCGCCGCTGGTCAGGCCGAGGAGTGGGAGCAGAGCGTACGAGCGCGGTCGGTGGGCTCCGCGACTCGGCTCCTGCCCGTCACCGAGCAGGTCCTGCCCTTCCGGACGCTGGCCTCCGTGGTGGACATCACCACCGGCCATGACGAGCAGACGCTTCGCATCCTGCGGGACTTCACCGTGGACGAGCCCTTGGTGAGTCTGGATCAGGCTCGTCCGAGGCTCGATCGCGCGCAGGCCTGGGTGAACGGGTACGTTCCCGCCGAGGAACGCACCCAGGTACGGACCGAACCGGACCGCGAGCGCTTGGACCGGCTGTCGCCGACCGAGCGTGAAGCGCTGAAGCTGCTGCTCGACGGGCTGGGGGAGAACTGGTCCTTGCCGGGCCTGACGTCGCTCGTTTATGGGGTGCCGAAACTGCAGGCCGGCCTGACGTTGGACGCACCCGCGTCGCCGAAGTTGAAGACGGCACAGCGTGCGCTGTTCTCGCTGCTGTACACGCTGCTCGTCGGCCGGGACACCGGTCCGCGGCTTCCGACGCTGCTGCTGGCGCTCGGCGCGGAGCGCATCAGGACGCTTATGAGCGTCGCATGAGCGATGCGGGGCGGGGTCCAATTCGCGGCCCCCGCCCCGCTTTGCTTCACTCAGTGCCCTGCTGCGGCTTCCGCTTGGCGGCGCAGGCCGGTCAGGCGGAGGATCTCGTCCGCGACGCTCCTGGGGCTGCGGTCGCCGGTCTTCAGGTGCGTGCCAAACAGTGGCTCGCTGAGAGCGGCGAGGCAGCGTTCGACCTGGAGCCCTTCCCAGCTGAGTTCGCCCCACTTGTCCGGGCCTTCACCCCGTGCGCGTAGGCGGTCCCGGATTGTCGCGGCGTCGGCGAGCAGGGTGAAGTGCTGTACGTTGTGCCCTCGTTCGCGCAGCACGCCGACGATCTGTGCGAATACTGGCGGCCTGGCGATTGTCATCGGCACCAGGAGGGTTCGGCCGTATGTGTGCGCCGATTCCTCGAGCAGGCAGCGTGTCAGCGTCGGCCAGACCGGCTCCAGCTCGAACTCCTCGGTCCGCAACGGCTCGGGCAGCTGGGACCACAGCATGTGCCCGACCTTCTCGGGGTCGATGACCAGTGCCTCGGGCAGGTCCTCGGCGAGGAGGCGGACTGTGGTGCTTTTCCCCACGCCGAAGGGGCCGTTCACAAAGATGATCACTTGTCGCACTCCTTCCCTGGGTGGACTCTGGCGGTGGGTCAGAAGAGTTCCACGAAACGCTGTGGATGGCTGCCGGCGTTGTAACGCAGCACCAGAACCGAGTAGCTCTGGTGTTCGCGGAGGCGGTTGGTGGCTCGCTTGATCGACCCCAGCCGGGCAAGCATCGCCGCTCGGACCTTGGGCTCCTCGATACCCGACTGAGCGCAGGCCCGGTCGACCGTCGAGGCACAGTAGTGCTCGATGTCCGCCTCGCTCTCAGGGCTGAGCGCGTGGTCGGCCTGGTACAGCACATCGAGTCCCTTGAAGAGCGCCAACGCCTGCTCGCGGGTCTCCATCGGGCTGCTGATCCCGAAGATGTCGCGTCGCAGCGCGGCGGCGTTCGACGGCAGGGGCTTGGTGCTCCAGAACGGCGAGGCGAGAAGGTAGCCGCCGTCGTCGAGAAGGTGGAGGAGGCGGGGGGCCATGGTTGCTGGGTCTGGGAAAAAGCCGAGTGCTGCCCCGACGACGATGTGGCTGAAGGTGCGGTCCGGGGCGTAGGTGGTGCCGTCGGCTTGGACGTACTCGAGGCGCAGGTCGCGGCCTATGTCGTGGTGGTTGTACTGGGCCAGCGCGACGGAGTCTGCGGACAGGTCGAAGCCGGTGGCGCTGCAGCCGGTGAGGCGGGCCAGTTCGCGGGAGGAGAAGCCGGTGGTGCAGGCGACGTCGAGGACGGTGGAGTGCTGGTCCATGCGGGAGTGCAGGGCCCAGGTGTTCAGCGTGGCGTACGCGCCGGGCATGACGTTGGTCTGGTTGACCATGGCGACGAAGTCGGGGTAGCTGGCCGACCAGACGTCGTCGGCGCTTCGCGGGATCTTGGGGAGTGGCCAGGCGAGGGTCGGGGCGGAAGACGTGGTCATGCGCGGTTCTCCTTGACGGCTTTGAGGGTGAAGCTGAGCGGGAACGGGTCCTGATCTATGCGCCACCAGCCCGGCTGCCGGTCTGGGATCATCCACGGCAGCGGTTGCCAAGGCAGGCGGGGGTGTTCGACGAGTTCGGTGATGCGCAGTCCGGCGTCGGCGAGGGCCGTGACCACCTCGGAGATCGGATGGTTCCAGCGGTACTGGGGGTGGCCAATCCGGTGGCTGGTGTCGACGTAGGTGCTGGCCTCGGGGTCGACGACGGGTTCGCGGTGGCGGAAGTAGGGGTTGCGGGGCAGGTAGCCGGCGCCGTCCCGTTGGTCGTCCCAGATGAACAAGTGCGGGTGTCCCTCGGCGACGAAGAACTCGCCTCCGAGGCGCAGATGGGCGGCGATGGTGCGGGCCCAGGCCGCCAGGTCGGGGAGCCACATGAGGACGCCCCAGGAGGTGAAGCAGATGTCGAAGGTGCGGCCGAGTCGGCAGGTGGAGACCTCGGCCTGCTCGAAGTGCGTGGGCAGGTTGAGTTCCCTGGCCAGGCTGCTGGCCTGGGTGATCGCCTCGGCTGAGAAGTCGATGCCGGTAGCGTCTGCGCCGAGCCTGGACCAGGAGAGGGTTCCGAGGCCGAAGTGGCACTGGAGGTGGAGGAGAGTCCGGCCCTCGACGTCGCCGACACCGGCCAGTTCGAGGTCGTCCAGAGCGAGTCTTCCGGCGCGGAAGCCTTCGAGGTCGTACCAGTCGCTGGCCGTGTGGAGCGGGACGCGGGCGTCCCACATCGCCTGGTTGCCAGCCAGCCATTCAGCTTGGTCGAGGTTGGCGGTCGTCCTTGGGACCGTCATCGTGGCTGCTCCTGTCGGGGTGAAGGGACTGTCGGCAGCACGGCGAACTGGCAGGCCAGCTGGGCCAGTCGGGCAATGCTGAGGCCGATGCCGACGCAGGGCGGAACTCCGCTCTCGAAAATACCGATGACCTGCCGGTAGTCGCGGTGGACGCGGTGCTGATCCTGGGCGAACTGGCGCTGGAAGCGCTCGGAGAGCCGGCCGGGGTCACATTCATTACGGCTGACCTCGGCAAACTCGATGCCGTCGACGTATAGCCAGACCCGCTCGGCCGCCCTTCCAGTGCCCGCGATGAGCGGAGAGGAAGGACCGGGGATGGCCTCGATGGCAACGAGTCCCTGCAGTCCGCGACGCAAGCCGTTGCGCCAAAGGCGGCGGACCAGGATGTCGGGGTCGTCCGTGCGGGCCGCGGTGACGGGAATGCGTCGGGCGGACAGGGCGCGGACTGCCGGGACATCGGACGGGTCGACACCGGAGACCTCCCGGAAGGCCTCATCGAAGGAGACACTGCGTAACTCCCCCGGATAAGCGGTCACCTCGCGAATCAGGCTCACCAGGTAGTCCGCCATTCCGGGGAGGTCGAGGTCGACGGCGTAGGCCTCGAGCATGAGGAACTCCTTGGCCGGCTGACCATGCAGACCCTCATTGCGGAAGCTCGGGCCGATCTCGTAGCAGCGGCTCGTTCCGGCAGCGATTGCCTCCAGCAAGGCAAGCTCGGTGGTGACCCGGAGGTACTGGCGGCGTTCGGCAGCGGCGGCCCAGGTGGTGAAGGGCCGGGCGGCACCGCCGAAGTATCCATCCGTCAGGACCGGGGTGATGACCTCTAGGAATCCGCCGGTGCCAAGGTGATCGCGGACCGGTTTGAGCGCGGTGCTGGCAGCGACCGCTGCGGGCGCGGGCGGTGCACTTCCGGGTTGGTGGCGCTCCAGGTGCGTGACGAACACAGTTGGCTGTCCGGATCGGCTGATGCCTCGTGTGCCACGTACTGCGACCAGGTCTCCTGTGTGAAGTCCTGTGGCCTGGTCGCGGTCGATGGCCAGCTGCGCGCTCCGACCGTCCCAGCACAGGTCGGCGAAGGTGAGGCGGCGGTGTTGGCGCATAGCGCGGATCCGCCCGCCGAGGCGCAACACGCCGTCCGTGGTGCGCCAGCTCGACAGCGGGAACGGCTCCGAGGACTCCGGATGGCTCGCCACGCGGGCACTGCCCTCAAGGCGGGGGATGAGCGGATCGTCCTGTCCTGTGAGGCCGAGCAGCAGCGTCCCGGCGTCATCGGTGCGAGGATCCAGCAGCCAGCCGATCCGCCGTAACAGCCGGCGCCGATTCGGGTCTTCGGCGGATGGCACTCTGTGCAAGAGGTAGCAGACGGCGGCGGCGCGCAGCGCTACCGTTCGGCACGGTATGGGCCCGGACAGGGCCAGAACCGCTTTCAGGAGTCGCTCGGGATCAGCCGGCCCACTGGGCCAGGGCTCTCTTCCCGGCGCTGCTGCCGCTGCGAGTGCGTGCAGCAGTACGTCCTCCTCCGGTGGGCCGAGCGGGCGGGTTGGTCGGATCTCATCTGGGAGAGCCGAGTCTGCAGCAGCGCCGTGCAGCCGAACGGCCAAGTACGGGCCGTGGGCGAGAAGGCGGGCGATGCCGGCGAGCAGGTCGTCGACGCCGTCCGTCCCTCCGGTGCGGCCTGCTGTGAACAGGAGTCGCGCTGCGTCGAGCAATTCCCCTGCGGCGTCCCATGTCGTCTGCGGAGATGAGGAATGGGTCGCCGCGATCTCTCTTGCCAGGCGGTCGTAGCCGGGCATCGTCTTCATGTCGTCTCCCCCGAGGCGCAGCTGTCGCTCTGCCACCACCGAACCGCCGCGTCGCCTTTGCGCTTCGGCCAGACGAACTTGAGCGCTTCGACGTCCTGTTGGGCGAGCTCCGCGTCGTACGGGCAACCGTTGGCTGCGTACGCACGGCGGATCATCTGCCGCACCTCCTCGGCGATCACCGCGCCTCGGGGCGTCGCGTGCCGGTCGAACGACTCCACAGGCTGCAGGAGCAGGAACGTGGAGCGGGAACCGAAGGTGTGGCGGGGCGAGGTGGCGGGGTAGCAGGGGGCGAAGGCGAGGACGAACCAGCGGGTCCCGCACACGGTCAGCCACCAGTGTTCCGAGCCCGCACCGCGCAGCCCGTTGGCCACGGTGTCGCCTCCCGCAGCAAGCAGCCCGGCGAGGACCTCGCGGGTGGTGGTGGCGAGCGCCTTGAGGCTGACGCCGTGACAGCCCTGGGTGAGTTCGATCAGGAGTCCGTCCAGCTCCTCGGTCTGCCCACGCGCGGCGAAGTCCGCCATGGTGGCGGCTGCGGCAAGGCCAGCCGCGCGTGCGTTGGCACCGTGAAATGGCTTCGTCGCTTCGATCCGTGCGCGGGCCGCGAAGACGCAGGCGGCTTGCTGCTGGATGAGCCCGAATCCGGCTCCGGCTTCGTCAGCCACGGGCCACCGCCGTCGGCTGGTCTTGGTAGCTGCGGGAGATCTGTGGACCGTCCGCGTGCTGGTACTTGCCCCGGTACAGCTCGATCCGGCCGTAGGGCATCCAGAAGGTGACCTGGGCGATCAGCATGCCTGGCCAGATCCGCACCGGGAGTGTGGCGTAGAGCTGCAGAGTGGAGTGTCCGACGAACCCGAGGTCGATGAGGTCGGCGGTGACATGGACGAACAGGCCGAGGCGGGCGGTGCCGGACTTCGCGTGAATCATCGGCACGTAGTGGTCGCTACCGATGCGCTCGGCGGTCTCGGCGAGCAGGAAGTCGCCGGGGGCGAGCGTGTAGCCGTCGTCGGGGACGTCGCGCAGCTCGTGGGCCGGTTCCCGGCGAGGGTCGAGCACCTCGTCCTGGTAGACGACAAGGCGCCGGCCGAGGGCGAGGTCGTAGGAGTTGGTGGTGCAGCGGGAGTCGTCGAAGGGGGTCAGGGTGATGCGGCCGTGGCCGACCTGTTTCGCGATCTCCGATCCGGTGAGGATCACTGGCGTGCTCCGATCCGTGACTCGCAGGGGTCGTTGAAGGTGGCGTACAGCGCTGGGCTGGGGTTGAGGGTTCCGGTGTTGCGCCAGAAGGAGACTTGGCCGATGACCATGCCGGGGTAGATCCAGATGGGGCGGGTGGCGACGATCTCCAGCGTCCAGCGGTGGCAGGAGGTGGTGTGCCCGAGGTCGGCGGAGAGCTGAAGGAAGAGGCCAAGGCGTCCCATCGAGCTGCGGCCGATCAGAGACATGGCGTAGATGGGCTGCCAATGACCTCGGCGGTGTGCCCGAGGTACATGCGGTGGGGGCTGAGTACATAGCCGTCCTCGGGTAGCTGCATCTCCACGAACTCGCCAGCGGCCTCGTCATAGCGCTTGAGACGGTCTCCGAGGCGGTAGTTGTAACTGTTCGGGTTGACGGCCTCGGAGCTGAACGGCTCGATGATGATCCGGCGGGCGCGGACCTCCTGCTCGATGAACGGGCCGGTGAGGATCACGCAGCACCTCGCCGCGCATGTTTGGAGGTCATCGGCAGCCGGGCTGCAGAGCGCAAGACCTGGGACGGCTTCCACACGACACCGGCGGCGTCGACGCTGAGCGCCTCCGACTCGCGCATGAAGGCCTGGAGGAGCGCTGCAGCCTGCATGCGGGCCAGTGCCGCACCGAAGCAGGCGTGCGGCCCGTGGCCGAACCCGAGGTGTGCGTTGGGGCGACGCTCGGGTCGGAACTCCGCTGCGGCCTCGAAGACCTCGGGGTCGCGGTTGGCCGAGGCCTGGAGCAGGACGAGGCGATGTCCTGCGGCCACGGGTACGCCGAAGACCTCGGTGTCCTGGACCGCGGCGCGTGCCGTGATCTTCGACGGGCCGTCCAGGCGCAGGACCTCCTCGACGAAGCCGGCCGCGAAGGTCTCATCGCCGATCACAGCTTCCCGATGTTCGGGGTGGGCCGCCGCCGCGAGGAACAGGCTGGACATCAGGCTGCTGGTCGTCTCATGGCCGCCGACGAGCAGGGCGATGCAGTTGGCGACGATCTCCTCGGTAGTCAAACGGTCGCCCTGGGCCTCGACCCCTACCAGCCCGGAGATGATGTCGTCGCCGGGTCGTGCCCGGCGTTCCTCGATGACGCCTTCGAAGTAGCGCGCCAGGCGTTTCCAGGCGAACGCCGCCAGCTGCTCCTGCGCTTCCGTCAGCTTCGGTTCGGCGATCAGGACCACGTCGTCCGACCACGCCTTGATGCTGGCCCGGTCAGCCTCAGGTATGCCGAGCAGGGTACTGATCGTGTACACCGGCAAAGGCTCAGCCAGCTCGGTGACGGCATCTCCCCCGCCCATTGCGCTGAACTCGCTGACCAGAGTCTCGGCCGTCCGCACGATGACGCTCTGCAGGTTGGCGATCTGGCGGGGGCTGAAGGCTCTGGCCAGCAGATTGCGCAGCCGGGGGTGTTGCGGCGGGTCCGCATAGAGGACCCACGAGGCGACCGGGGCCAGCAGTTCACGCAGCTCCGGCTCCAGCGTACTGAGCATCCCGGCGGCTGTGGGGGCGCAGATGAAGCCTGGATCGCGTAAGAGGTGGCGGACCTCGCGGTAGCGGGGGAAGACAAGGCGTCCGCTCCCAAGGTCGGGACAGTCGATGGCCCGTGGTCCGCTGGCGAGTTCGGCGAGCGCGAGGTGGGGCGCGTCACCTTCCAGCGCGGCCAACACGGTTGCTTGATCCATGAGTTACTCTCCTGAGCTAAGGATGTGGTTGAGCGCTGGCGTCAGGTGCTGCTCCTGCTGCGGTCCGGGTCACCGGGGACGACGGCCCAGACCACCTTTCCGCCGGGCACGGGGTGCCAGCCCCAGAGCCGGGTCAACTCCTCCACCAGGAGCAACCCTCTGCCGCCTTCGTCGAACTCGCTGGCGCAGCACCGCTGTGGGGCACCTTCAGCACGGTCGAAAACCTCGATGAGCAGGTGGTTTCCGATCAGCTGGACGCCGAGTTCGACGGCGCTGGCCTCGGTCGACGCGTTGGCCGCGTTCGCCACCAGCTCGCTGGTGATGAGCTCGGCGTCCTCACCTGTCTGGGGGTCCAGCAGGCCGTCCACGTAGTCACGGACATAAGCCCTGGCTGTGCGGACGGCCGCAAAGCTGGCGGGAAGCTCCCACCGCACCGGGGAAGTCCGCAGTGGCCTCGGACGTAGCATGCTCAAGGCCAATGCGACCCCTGTACCCCACACGGTCCTCTGCACCAACACTCCTGCACCTCCTGGGAGATGGCTCCGCTCAGTTGGATCTGGCGCGCCCTGCGGCCCAACACCACGATGACGGTCAGCCCCTGCCGCGATATGACGCACTGATGAGTCCTCAAGGGCAGCGACTCTGACGTCCTTCCGTTGGTGCGCGACCTGGTTCATTCAGACTGGGGGATCGGCAACGTGAGAACGAGTACCCGCATGCGGACAGGACGGTTGTCCGCATCGCATGGCCCGAGCAGCGAGGTACGGTCGAAGTCCGGCAGGACAGGTTCAGGATCGTGGGGATCGAATGACTGACGAGGTCAGCGGACCGCTCGACGCGGCTTGGGTGGCGCGCAAGAAGGCGTCCTACGACGAACTCACCGCAGTTGGAGGCACCTTGTGGTGGCTCCAATCCGATCCCGACCTCGCGGGTGCCCGTCGGCTCATGCGTGCGACACCCGAGACGGGCGCCCAGCCGCAGACGCCGCCTGACGTGTCGGTGGGCGGCTGGCTGCACGCCTACGGGGGCGGGTCATACGCCATCGGCCGTACCTGCCAGTGGATCATCAGCGCCGATGACAGCAAGGTCTACCGACTCAATCCGGACGCTTCGCTCCGGTGCTCAGTGCCCACCGGCGACGACTTCCTCTACGGCGACCTCCACCTCGCGGATGACACCTTGCTCGCCGTACGGGGCACGGACGAAGGGGACGAGATCGTCGAGGTCGAGGGGGAAGGTGCGGGCCTGCGGGTGTTGGTCCGCTCACCGGGCTTCCTTGCCGCACCTCGGCTTCGCGGTGCGGCACTCGCCTACCTGGAGTGGGGCGCCGACCAGATGCCGTGGGACTCGACCAGGCTCTACGTCGCCGAATACGCGCCCGTCGGCGGATTGGGCGCGGGCAAGCTCGTCGCCGGCGGCGAGGACGAGTCCGTCGTCCAGCCAACGTGGGGACCGGACGGGTCGCTGTACTTCCTGTCCGACCGCACCGGGTGGTGGAACCTGTACCGCTGGGACGGCTCCATCCACGAGGTCGCTCCGATGGAGGCCGACTGCGCGCCGGCGCCCTGGGAGGGCGGCTACCAGTCGTACGCCTTCCTTCCCAACGGCCGTATCACGCTGACCGTTCACGACGGCTTTCGCACACGCCTGGTCACCGTCGACGCGAGTGGTAACCAGACCCCAGTCGACACCGGCCTGACCTCGATCAAGCCCTACATCGCTGCGTGCAGCAATCTGGTGGCTGTCATTGGCTCCACGCCGTCCACCACTCCCTCTATCTGCCTGGTCGATCCCACTCCCCCGGCCGCTGCCTCCAGCCATCCGGCCCAGCAGATCCATAACCTGATCCCTTCGAGCCCGACCGTCCGCGAGACGAAGTCTGCTGGTGTCGCTGTCCGGTATCTGCTGCACCAACCGACAGCGGGCGACAACCACTCCCCTGCCCCACTGCTCGTACGGGCTCATCCAGGCCCCACCGATGACGTGTCACTACGCCTGGACTGGACCGTCCAGTTCTTCACCAGCCGAGGCTTCGCCGTTGCCGAGGTAGCCTACCGGGGCAGCACCGGCCAGGGCCGTGCCTTCCGCCAAGCCCTGCACGGCCATTGGGGACAGTACGACGTCGAAGACTGCGAGGCCGTCGCCGCGCAGCTCCTCGCGGACGGGCTCGCGCTGCCCGGAGCAGTGTTCATCTCCGGAGCCAGCGCCGGTGGCTACACCTCACTCCAAGCCGCCTCCCACCCCGGGCCGTTCACGGCGGCGACCGCAACCTCGGCCATCATCGACCCGGCCCGGTGGACCGTGACAGTGCCGAGGTTCCAACGGCCCCACGCCGCCATCCTCGCCGGACCGGCCGGCGCGGTGCGAGCCGAAGCAATCACCGTGCCGGTGCTGCTGATTCACGGAACCGGCGACGACATCGCGCCGGTGGCGGATACCCAGCTGCTCGCTGCACGCTTGTCAGCGCTCGAGGCCGCCCATGAGGTGCTGATCCTCGAGGGCGTCGGGCACTACCTGTCAGCTCCCGCCAGCCTTCAAGCAGCGCTCGAAGCGGAGTTGGAGTTCTATCAACGCCTCATGCCCGCGATGCGTTAGCCGCAGCCTGGCGCGCCGCTGTTGGCAGCACCTCACGGACGTAGTCTTCGAGTTCAGTGACTGCTCGGTGTCCTGCGTGGGGCGCCAAGTCGGTGAGGAGCCGAGAAGTGCGGTCAACGCTGCGACCTGACGAGGTTCGAGCCGCATACCCGACGGCCTCGTGCCCGACGGCACATGCCTGCTCGATATCACCCGATCGCAGCCACGTGGAGGCCAGCAGCGCGGCATCGATGGCCAAGCGGCGGACACGGTCCCGACCGACACCGTCGAGCGCGTCGGCGACCTGGCTCCGAGCGGCTGGCGCACGCCCAAGGTCATGCAGACAGTGCGCCATCTCGTCGGCCAGGTATGCCCGGGTGAAATAGGTGATCCACGGTGGCTCGTCGTCGGCCAGCGATGCATCCAACAGGCCTTCGGCCTGGAGCAACAGCTCGGTCGTCTGCTGCTCATCACCCATGCGGGCGTGCGCCCGAGCGCTGACAGCTACGATCGCGGCCCGCGTTGCCGGACTCGCCGCCGTACCCACTGCGGCGGTTGCGGCCTGCGACCAGCGGAGAGCGGCGCCCGGGTCCTCGCAATGCAGTGCCAGGTGACCGAGATTGACCGCCACCAGGTACCCACCGTAGGAGCGATCACGCGTCTCCGCGGTCAGTTCGAGCGCCCGCTTGTAGTACGCCTGCGCCCACCCGGGCCGACCGGAATCCACAGCCTGATATCCCGCCAGTTCGAGCAGCCCGGCAGCCACCTGGCTTCGGCTGAGCTTCACTTCCTGACTCGCTGCCGGCCGCGAGAGCAGCGCGGTCAGCTCGGTGTCAACGTACGCAGACAGGTGCGCCGCGAACTGACCAGCACCGTGGACGTGGTCCAGCTGGCGGAACATCGCGAGAGTGCTCCTGGCCACCGTCACGTCCTCGTCCGTAACCCACAGGCGGCCACGCGCTTCCACAGGAGTGGCTATCGCAGACTCCGTCACGGCCCACAACGCGATCAAGGGCTCGGAGGCCTCCGGAGCGAACCTGGCTGGCTGCGCGCTACCCGTCCGCACGGAACTGACTGGCCGTGAGCGCCGACGCTCCTCATCAGCAGCCGGCCAGAGACCCGCCAGATCTCCATCCGCACGCAGTGCTCGATCACATGCCTCGATGAACTCGCGGGTCGGGAACCTCTCCGTCGCCTCCACTCGCCGCACTAGATCAGGACTACTGTGGACCATCGCCCCAAGCCGGGCCAGGCTCAGACCACGCAACCTCCGCAACCTCCGCAACTCGGCCCCGAGGCGCGCCTGCTCTGACCCTGCCGACACAATCTCCCGCGCCTTGGCTGCCACCCCGCCCCCTGCCCTGGCACCATCTGGTCAACTACGGAGATACGATGACAACGTACCGTCACAATGAGTTGGCTGTAGTGCTTTTACTGTGGGCCAGGTCCAACTTATCGCGAGTAGAACTTTGGCAACGCTCGCTCCTCGTTCCGCAGTCGCAGGTGCGCGGACGTGCATCGACGGTTCCCGCAAAATCGACCATCTTGTCGCGGCCATCAGCCTCGACCTGCCCGCCATCGCACGGTCGAGTTCCCCACCTCCCTCCAGAGCACCAACGTGCGATGCTCTGACGGTATGGAAACTGATCCAACATCAATACAACAGATCACGTGCCTTGGAGGTATCTTGACTTGCTGGTTGAAGCTGAGCAATATGACAGCCCGCCAGAATAGCCGACAGGTCGGTCGCGCGCGAAAAAGTCCAATCATTGCCAGCCGAGCTGCACGTCATGTCACTTTGCAGCTCACCTCCCGCTTAGTCTTCGAACCAGCCATCCTCTTCTGCAACTCGCGAGAGAGGCACTGCGTGCACTCCCAGCTCTCTCCGCAGTCGCACCTCGGCCAGCCGAACCAGTACATGCGGATAAGAACTAGCATCTGCCGCAATCTGCCTGGCCCCATCAAGGGGAATATCAGCTACTCCCCTAAAATATCCCGGGTATATTGGCCCAGCTTCGAACCGATACGACCGTCGCAGTCGCTCCAAGGCGACTCCCCAGTCCGATGGATCGGATTGAATAGTACCAATGGCAGAGTAGAAAATAATCTCGTTTACAAATTCATCCTCCCCCTGATAGTCAGACAGGTAGCTTTCTACAAGGAACTCTTGTTCTGCGGCTGGTGAATGTAGAGCAAGGACTGCCGCCATCCTGGCGCCCATAGTCTTAGGCAGGGACTCCATGTTGACGCCGCGCCGCTTTTTACCCCAGGAGCGAATCATTTCCAGAGATCGGACTAGTCGAGAATAATCCTCAGCGCTCTCGCTTGATAGAATTTCATCGAGTTTCGGAAATAGCTTAGAAAGCGTCATTGGCCCGCAGATCGTCATTGCGACTACGACCCAGATCTGCCGCTCCTCGTCAGACGAACATCCACTCAGCTGGTTAATCCACCACGAGAAATTTCCGGCCTGGCGACGGGAATTTTGAAGCCTTTCAAGGAGAGGCTCTCCCCTGTCGAAAAGATCGGGCCTTCTCGAATCAGCTGCAGGAGCCTTCTTGGAGATCTTGACGTAGGCGAGGCCCATCGCATACGCCGACCACGAGTCTCTTCTGATAGCTGCTAGCTCGGCAAGGATTGCTTCAAAATTCTTGTCAGCGTTGATCCAGTCGCCGATCGGGAGATCAGCCAGAAGACTAAACCGTGAAATTAGCGAGTCTACGGCAGGATTTCCGGTGGCGCGCATCGGCGACTCCCCCCACCGATAGCCGAAATGCCGCTGATAGTTCTCCCTCAACGATGCGCGATCATCGAATAGAGCGATCTGAGAATACAGGGCCGGACTGAGAGAAAGGCAAAGCATATCCAGCGGTGAGGCACTGCGCCTGCCCACGCTAGAAATCCTTCCATCAATTACGCGAGAGACAAACCCGTCAATAGTCTCATGGCTTCGTTCGTAGAATTCGGCCCGCCCGGCCGAAATCAAGGTTCTAAATACAGTCTCATCGAATAGATGAAGACCATTCTCGGATAGAATGCTAGCCAATAGCTCATTGGTGCACGAGGAAAGCACGCCGAGAAAATGGCCAGAAACGAACCATGAAAGCCGGCGTTCCTTCTCTCGAAGGCTTGAGAACCCCTTGAGCCATAGCTGCAGCAGCTCAGACGAGCTACTGTTCCTTTGCGCTAGTTGAGCCAGCAGGATCCTCACGTCGTGATGCCTATTAGTCTTGAGCACTTCCAGGCACCTTGCTACGAGCTCTTCCCTTCCACAGCCATCAGGGAGGGTCAGCGGCTCTGACGCAGCAACCTCGTAATGCTCGTCTTTCAGGAGAGACTTGTATCCGTCCTCATCGAGGATGACGTTGATAATCCTGCGAAGACTTCGAGCATTCTGGTTAAAAACCCAATCTGCGACCAACGTGGCGGCTAGAACTCTCGGGTACGACGTGAGCCCGAAGTCTGGGTCCTCGCAAAGAACCTCAAGTCGATCAACTAGCGACGGAAGTTCGCCCTTGCTAAAGCAGCCAGCGTAGAATCGCGCCACGTTTTGCCAATGCATGTTCCGCGCGAGAGCGTCGAATCTTTCATCCTTTGTCCCACGCCTTGGGTTACCGACCGGGCTGTACGGTGCGGTTTCATACAGATATCTACCAGCAAAGTACTCGCGGAGTGGCTGGACCTCAAACTCGAATAGGCCCTCGACAGCGCCAACCAAGAACACAACTCGTTGGGCGAGACCAGTAAACAACTCGTCAGCGAGCCCGGGATCGCGCCCTTCCTTAGTTAGGTACTCTCGCAGCATGTCACGAAGGCGGTCGGCATCGATCTTTCCCAGGGTCCGCCCGGTCTCAGCCTCACTGTGGAGCACCCATGCTAGGTACCGGTGGACGTCGATGAGGATTTCCTGCCGTCGCTTGACCGTCTCGCTCTTCTCGGCCTCGCGGGCCAAGAAGAGTTCAACGTAGATATCATATAGCGCAGTTCGCTTGTCCGGGAGGCTACTACCCCGTGTGTGAATTACGCTTAGCAGGATTGCGAGTTGCATTGGATTGCGAGCCAGGTCACGCATATGCGGTTGATCCAGCTTATCGCTTAGAATCCTGCGCAGGTCGGCAGCTTCCTTCTGCGGGATTCGTCGAGACTTTGTCCATCTGGCGGAGTATTCGTCAATTAGCTGGCGCCCCAGTCGAGTCAGCGTCCAGTGCTGGAAAGTCTTCGGGGGAAATCCTGTGACTTCTGCAAGGGCAGACGGCCGAGTCGTAACAACCACCTGTAGCGATGCCGCAGCCTCTTGAAGTCGGCGAACGGCTGCACCCGTCTCCTTGACCACCTCGTTACGCAGAGAAACCTCAGCAACTTCATCCAGTCCATCAAGGACTAGCAGGATGGCACTTGACCGCACTACAGCTGCGAGATCGTCTGGCTCAAATGTCATACCTCCAGACCCGTCGCTGATCAACGCAGCCACAAATGACTCAAGCGATTTATTGGATCGAGGAGGGCGCGGCTCGCTCTTGTCTTGAGCAAACGGGTTGGTCCCGGCGAGCCATGCGGCGTATTCCCGCAAATCAACCTTGATAGGATATCGTGCCGACCTTGGACGATGGAGATCGGGCAGAGAGCCGAGCTCACTTCGACCGAGAATCTTCATTCGGTGAACTTGGCAAATATACTGAGAGAGCGTCGATTTCCCCTGACCTGGGCCGCCCTCCAGGACCACTGCGTCAACAAGGCGGGCGAGAGAGTCATCCAGCAGAAGTGTGGCAGCCCCGATTGGGAGGCCATTTTCAGTCTCCCAAGGATTGAAATTTCTCGCACTCGAAGGGTCGACTCTTTGAAATAGATCAAGAACTGCCCTTCGGACTTCCCCAGGCTTCCCGTCATTCCGCCTATGCCCCTCGTACTTCCCTAGAGGGAAAATAGCTGGAACATCAACAAAGAGACTTAGGATCTCATTGCTTAGCTCTACTTGCTTGAACCTTACCTCGTTATCTAGATCGTACTGGTAAACTGCAAAGCTCTTCAGGACGTCCAGGCGGCGTGTATCGAGGTCCTGGCCGCCTGAGTTTGCCAGGGATTGGAGCAGGTCGACGCCCCTGAGGATGTCGGGGTAAGCCCACCGGATATCGGCAGAGGCTTCGCAACGGCGGTCTAGATCGTCTCTCCACCATGCACGAACGGGGATCGGAAGGTTGGTCTCGAGTAGACCATTGAGCGTGTCGATCGATCCGAACTCGGGAAATGCAGTACCAGGAATATTGGTAATTAGAAGATACTCAATGCATTCGGATCTACGTTCGAGAATCTTCTGCAGTTTGGGGATTTCTCCCTTCATCGTATCCACGAGCCACTTGTGCGGATCGGGAATCGAATCAGGATTCCTGACAAACTTAATCTGAAAGACTCGAGTGGATTTCTTTCCTTCTGCGATTACTTGTACCGCGTCCCGCCCGCCGTCGCGCTGGCCAACAGGGAAGCACTGAGTGCCCGGATACTCCTTTACAATCAGAGCCTGGCAGAAGTGCTGGAACCTCTCGGGATCCAACTACTCATAGAAGTAAGTCACGGTCATTTCCCATCCGCGCCCAGCCCAGCGAGGCAAGCCATGCGTGATCGCTGACGTGCCGTCAATCTGTTGAATCCTACTTCGCAGGGGCCTCTCGCGCAGTAGGTTCCGCACTTCGGGCGGGGCGACGTTTTGGCAGGGGAAGGCTGTAGGGCTGGTTGCCCCTGAAGCAACCGACTGCATGACCCACTCGGCACCGTCCCACCGGGCTTTGCGTGAGCAGTCGTGGCGGCAGGGGCTGTTCTGGGATGATCATGAAACATGTCGCGTGGCGCTGATCTGCGGGTTTGGCGCCACGCGACATAACGTGTCACGCGTCGTCATGATCCAGGTGGGGCTTGGCAAGCGGGGGTGCCGCTTCGAACCTGACGGGGCTTCATGGTGAACCCCGCGTCACGAGACCACCCAATTCAACTCGATGCAGAGCATCACTGCTGCCTCAGCCTGACGACCCGCCGCACCACCAGCCGCCCTGGACGACCAGCCATGTTCTGGTGCTCCTGCCGGGGGCACACAACCTGTGGCTGTGTTTTCGCAGGTCAGCACAGTGGCCGATGAAGAGGTTCCCATCATTCGTCGGCCAGCATTGAGTGCCCGTGATCAGAAAGCGCAGTTCAGAGGCCGTATGGCGATGTACCCGTGGCCGCAGATTCGTGTCCCCCAGGGGCGCGCAGAACAAGGCTGGTTGCGGCGTCACCACGCCTGCCCTGCGCCCCAGCCGCTGCAGGTCGCGCCCTCCGCGGGGCTATCGCCCTGCATGGCCGTCTCAGTGATCGGCGTCGCCGACCGTCAGCCGCCGGTGCTCAGCGGCGCCTCCTGCGACCTCCGCTCTTCCCTGCGGCCCGGCTCGCGCGAGTGGAGCGCAGGCGGCCGAGCTGGGCACTGGTGACACCACTACGGCGCAGCGGTTCGAAGACGAGGGAGTGCAGTTCGGCCAGGCCCTCGTGGTCGGGGTGTCCGGAGGAGGCGACTGCCGCTCTGGTGGCCTCGAGCTGGTCGGGGCTGAGGTGCTGGAAAGTCTCGATGACGGTCTGGCTGCCGGTGGCTTCCAGCGCGCAGAGCAGGGACTCGGCCATCACGAGCACGTGTTCACGCTCGGTCATGCCGTCGAGGTCCAGGCCTCCGGTGTCGCTGAGCAGACTGAGCGCGGCCGGGGCGAGTTTCGGGTCGCTGCGCGCGGAGCTGAGGAGGCGCTCGCTGTCCGCAGGGAGCAGCGTGGCGCGCAGGACGTGGAGCAGGGCGGCGAGGCGACTACGGAAGGGAACCTCGCGCAGTCCGTCGAGTAGTGCATCGAGGGCAGCCGGGCGGCCTCCGTGGGCGGTGATCCAGCCTTCCAGCTCGGTGAAGGCCGCCGCCGTAGGGTAGTGCTCGGCGAGGACTCCAAGGAGTTCCGCGGCACTGGCGTGGCGCAGTTCGCCGATCAGCGGGGCGTCGCGGCCTTCCACGAGGAGGCGTCCGCGCACGGCCCAGCTGCCCAGGCCTGTGAGGGTGAGCAGTTCGACAGGGCCTGCGGTGAGTTCGGAACGCAAGGACTCCGTGCGCGGGTCGCGGTCTTCGTGCTCCGCCTGCGACCGAGAGGTGCCGGCTCCGAGGAGAGCGGCGAGTTGCGCGGAAGCGGCGTCCTGGGGCTGCGTGCCGGCGGGTCCGGCGAAGGTCCCCCCGACACGGGTGGTGGACAGCACGCCGACGCCGCCGGGCAGGGCGTCAGGCGGCGGGGCCGGCGCGTCGGGCGTTCTGTCGAGTGCGGCCGAGTAGCTGGGGTCTGCTGGGCCGGTACGGCGCTCGACAGCGCCCAGCGACTCCCACACCTCCAGCACCCGGCGCAGGTCGGCGTCGGCGCCCCTGAGCCACCAGAGCCGGCGCTCAGCCGAGGCGTCACCCAGGTTGAAGGCGGAATCGTAGTGCAGGCGCACCGAGTCGCGCAGGCTGGGCCATGGCATCGGCATGGGAAGGCTGTACAGGGTGGCCTCGATGTCCGGCAGTACGTCCTGGTAGAGGTCCCACAGCATGGACGGCTCTGTCCAGCCGCCCCGGCGGCTCAGCAGCGGGTCGCGCAGCTCGTGGAGGGCGTCGAAGGCGCGCGCCCACAGGCTCAAGGGATCGGCCAGCAGCGGGGCGGCTTTCGCTACCGGTAGCAGGCGGCCCTTGGCCACCCGCACCACGCGGATCTTCTTCGCCCACTCGAACAGCAGGTCCAGCCTGCCCAGGTCGGCGCTGGAGCGGGTGCGGTGGACCTGTCCGCCGATCTCCGGGTCCACCACGTCGCCGGTGTCCAGCAGCGCCACCAGCTCGCGGGCATCGGCCAGCCGCAGCTTCCCGGTCCCGGTCAGCACCCGTCCAACCGGCGCGCCCTGCCCGGCCCAGCGGGACAGGGCAACCAACTGCCGTACCACCGGGGAGGCTTCGGCCGCAGTGGCGAGTTCGTCCAGCCCGGGCAGCACCACTGGCAGCTGTGGCAGGGCCCGCTCCACCGGCCCGGCGGTGATCCCGCCTCCGCCGCCCAGGGCGGCCATCCTGCGCCGCGCGATCCGCTCGACCAGCGCCTCGTCGTAGGCCACCTGGCCTCGCCGGACCCGCTCGATGAACCGCTGCATCGCCGCCGGGTCGTGGATGTCCACGCCGTTCTCGGCGGCGGTCGTGGTCCAGAACTTGGCGATCCCCCACCGCTCCCGGTCCGCCATCGCGTCGGCGAACCCGCCTGCGGCCTGCTCCAGCGCGGCCCGGATCTGCTCCCGGCCGCCGCCGCGCGGATCGCGCAGCCCGGTCTCGTCCAGGAAGCAGAGCAGTGCGTCCAACGTCCCGGGACCGTCCGGCACCGGGTCGCCCGGGAGCACGGTGAGCTTGGCGGGCATCCACTCCAGCAGGAACTCGGCGATGTTCGCCGGTGTCCACAGCGCCAGGCGCCCGTCCCGCGTCGAGGCGTTGCGGTAGTCCCACGCGGCCTCGGCCACCCAGAGGTCGACCTGCCTGCCGCGTCGGCTCGCCCATGCCTCCAACCGCCGTACCAGCAGCTCCTGGGAAGCCTGGAACTCCTGCTCCTCCTCGGGTTCGAAGAAGGTACGCACCGTGGGGCTCATCTCTCTGCGGGGCAAGTCCGGACCCACGGTATCGGCTCCGCCGCCCTGTTCGCGGTGGCACAGGCGCACTGGACCGGGCGGGCCCCTGGATGCGGTTGGATGGAGCCCATGGCAGCGGTCATCGAATCCCAGCACCTCAAGCAAGCCGCGCTCCCTGGCCGGTACGTCGCTGGAGCCGCGCTCCACCGGGCCGGCGCGGTCAGCGATGTCGAGCCCGGCTACGGCGGCACCTGCGGCGTGGTCACCGTCACCGACGGCACCGCCTACGAGGTGTGGATCGGTGTGCGACACCGCCTGCTCGTCGCGGAGTGCGACTGTCCCGACGCCGAGCCCGAAGCCGCCACGGACCAGCGCCTCGCCTCCGTCGCAAGAGACCGCGCCGCAGCGCCGCAACTGTGCGCGCACGGCGTAGCGCTCGGCCTCGCCGCGCTCGACCGGCAGCTGTCCTGGGCCCCCGCTCCGCGCACCGACGCCGAGACCGTGGACCCATCCGCCGCCCTGAACTCGCTCACCCCGTCAGAGAAGGCCCGCGTCCTCGACGCACTGCTCGACTCCAACCCCGAACTCCTCGAACGCGTCTACAAACTGGCCGTCCAAGCCCTCGATCTGCCAGGCTCCGCCCGCCACGCCAGAGGTCACAGCTCCGGCGGCGAGCTGCGCGAGAACACAGCCGCAGCGGTACGGCAGGCCCTGCTGGGCCTGGACATCGACGACATGCGCACCGGCTACCGCCCGGGCCACGGCTACACGGACGAGTGCGAAGCCGCGAGACGCCTGGTCGACGCCGCCCTCGAGCCCTTCCTCGCCGACCTCACCCGCCGACTCGGCCTCGGCCTCACCAGCGCCGCCCACGCCCTCGCCTCCGGCATCCTCGACGGCCTACGCGCCTGCGAGGGGAGCTACGACGGCGACCAGGTGCTCTGCTACGCCGGGGAAGACCTCGAGGAGGACTATGGCTACGGCGTCCGGGACCGGCTCCGCACGGCAGGTGTCCCGCTCCCGTCCGGGGACTGAACTCAACCGCCGGGTCGGTGTACTCCCGCACCGGGCGGTGAGGCAGAAGACGGGGTACGAGTGCTCCCTACCCGCGCAGGTCGGTGAGCAGGTCGTCCAGAAGGAGTTCCTCCTCGATGCGGATCGCGTGCCGTTCGATGGCCTCGCGCAGTGGCGGGTTCCAGGGGGTGGCGGTCGGGGAGCCGGTGGTGAGCGGGGAGCCGAGGCCGCGTTCGACGGCGGTGAGGTAGGCGGTGGCGTCGTAGCGCCACGGGACGGCGCCAGGCAGGCGTAGGACGTCCGCCGCGATGCGTACGCCTCCCCAGTCGAAGTCACCGTGGTACGCGAGGCGACTTCCCTGGGCGGCGAGGCGGGCGAGCAGGGTCCGCGCCGCCACCGAGACGTTTCCCTCGACGCAGACCAGCGGCGGGCAGTCGGGGCCGAGCGCCGAGGCTGCCGCCGCGACCACCGCCGGATTCTCGCAGACCCGGACGGGCACACCGGCCTCCCCCGGGAGGCAGTCACGGCGGGATAGTTGGCGCAGCGTCAGGACGACAGGCTCGCCGCCCTCCCGTGCGGCGGCGAGGATCCGGCCGGTGGTGCCACGGTCCGAGCCGGGTAGGCCGAGCGTCAGGACGCGCGAGGAGAGGTCGTCCGTCGCCACGCCGACGGCGGCCCAGAGCGTCCGGCGGCCCTCGGCGCCGGCGATCGCGTCGGGCGGCAGCCCGGCGATCGCTTTGACGGCGGAGCGGACGAGTGAGGCGAGCGGCCGCCCCTCGTCGAGGGCGTGCGCGTCCGACAGGCAGCGGGCAGCGAGCACGGGCAGGGTCAGTGCGGCCGCCGGATCGGCCGGTAGCTCGGGAAGGACGCACGCGGCCTGGTCGGCCAGCTGCCGAGCGGCGCGCGGGTCACCTGAGGCGAGCCGCTTGAGCAGGCCGGTGGACTCCACTGCGGCGCGCCAGCCGGCCAGTTCGGGCCGGTCGCAGACGCTGTCGAGTGCGGCGAAGGCCGTCTGCCAGGCCTCGGCGTCGGCGACCGCCTCGGCGCGCCGGTCGGCAACCGGACCGGTGAGCGCCAGTACGGCCGCCACCAGTCCGTCCGGACACGCCAGGGATTCGCGGAGCACCCGGTCGACCTCGGCGAGCGGTACCGACAGGGACCGGCCGGTCCGCAGTCGGCGGCCGAGCAGCAGTTCGATCGCGCGCCGCTGCTCGGTGGTGGCAGCGGCGAGGACGGCTGCGGTGTCCAGCGGGCGGCCGGCCGCCATCCGCTCGCGGACCCGCTCGACCAGCCAGCCGGTGTCGGGGCCGCCGAGGAGTCGTCGCAGTCTGGGCAGATCGGCCGCCATCGGCTAGAACTCCCCGAGCAGGCTGGGCTGCTCGTCGGCGCCGGTCGTTCGCACGGGGGCCGACGGTACGAACGGCACCGGCCGCTGCTCGCGCGAGCGCTCGCGGCCGTCCCAGCGCCAGGGGGTGACGAGCACCGCGTCGATGCCGTCGCGCCGGGTCAGTTGAGCGATCCCGATCCCGGGGACGGTCGGATAGCAGGCCCACTCGCGCTCGCTGGTCATCACCACGTCGAGGTCGAAGGAGGCGAGCAGACCGAGGCACTTGGCCCGGGAGTCGTCGTCCACTCCGGCGAAGGCCTCGTCGAGGGCGATCAGCCGAGGCGCGTGCGGGCTCCCCGAGGAGTAGTGCGAGGAGGCGGCGGCGAAGAGCGGGACGGAGGCCGCCAGCACCCGCTCGCCGCCCGAGGCCGGTCCGGTCGCGGGCTTCCACTGGCCGTCCTGCCGGCGCTGGATGGTGAACATGTGCCAGGCCCGGTAGTCCAGCGCTCGGGTGAGCTGGTCGGCCCAGGAGTCGCCGGGGTGTTCCTCGCGGTCCTGCGCGATCCGGGCCTGCAGGAACTCGCCGACCAGGGCCCGGTCCGCCGGGCGCCAGGCATCCAAGGACTGCCGCAGCAGGCGGGTGCGGACGGCTTCGAGCCCCTGCGGCGCATCTTTGGCGGGCTGCCAGAGCAGCCGCAGTGTCATGCCGGTGGAGGTGGGCCGGGCCTCCAGGTCCCGGTTCATCGCCTGGACCTGCTCCTCGGCGCCGGCGATCAACTCCTGGAGGACGCCCGCAACCTCCCCCACCAGGTGGTTCTCCAGGAGTTCGCGCTCCTTGGCGGAGAGCAGGCGGCCGCGCTGCTCGACCTCCTCGCGCAGTGAGGTGGCGAGGGCGGGAACGTCGTGGGTGCGCCCCTGGAAGAGGACGTCGACGACCATGACGCCCTCGTGCAGCGTCATGCCCACCGAGTGGCCGTGCCGGGCGAGCGCGTCCGTGAGGATCTTGTGCTCGGCGGTGATCCGCTGCTGGACCAGTTCCCAGCGGCGGTCGGCCTCGTCAACGGTTTCGAGTTCCTGGTGGACGGCCCGGGCCAGTGCCACGGCCGGGGTCGGCACCCAGGGCTCCTGCGGCGAGGGGACGGTGAGGTCGGGCAGGGCGGTGGCGAGCAGGCCGGTGGCGGCGAAGGCCCGCAACGCGGTGACGGCACGGTCCCGCTCATCGGTGGCCTCCCCGATCCGGCTCCGCAGCTCGGTGCGGCGGCCTTCGGCCCGGGCCCGGGCCGACAGTGCCGCATCGCGGCCGGCCCGGGCGGCCTTCTCGGCGGCGGAGCGCTGCTCCAGGGCAGCGTCCGTCTCGGCGAGCCGGCGGAACAGTTCCTCGACGCTCGCGCCGACGGTTTCGGCCAGTACCCGGTGCCGTTCGGTGGCTGCCTCGGCCGTGTGGCGGGCTGCGTCAGAAGCCTCGGCGGCCTCGGCCAGGGCCTCCGCTGCCGTCTGCGCCTCGTTCGCGGCCTCGGCGGCGTCAGCGGCGGACCGGGACCGCGCGATGGCGGCCGGCAGCAAGGCCGCAAGTGCCGCGCGGTAGCCGGACAGTGCCTCGCGGACGGCGTCGAGCGCCTCCCGGGTGGCCGTCAGGCCGGTGTCGGCGGCGTACTCCTGCGCCTGGCCGGCAGCTGCCTGCGCTTCCTCCTGCAAGGCCACGGCCGCCCGCTCGGCGTCGATCTGACGTTCCGCCAGACGCCGTACAGTGTCGGCCTCGTGGCTCTGACGGGCTTGGGCCTCCCGCAGGGCCTGGTCGGTGGGCAGAGCCTGCCGCTCCTCGGCCAGCACGGCGGCGCGTTCGCGCACCGCCGCGCGCTGCTCGTCCAACGTGGCCAGCGCGGCGACGAGTTCGTCCCAGCGCTGGGCCAGCTCAGCGAGCCGGGCGCGGCGCGCCGCCTCGCGGGCACCTTCGCCGATGTAGTGGGCGGCGGGCTTGCTCCAGGAGCCGGTGAGTGCCCCGAGCCGGTAGGTGCCGTCTGCGGCCACCCAACTGATGCGGCCGCTGTCCGCCCCCAGGCCGATCGCGGCGAGTACGGCGAGCACCGCTTCGTCGTCCAGCTCGGCTGCCAGGGGGTCGGCCCGGTCTACTGCCGGGCGCAGGACGGCGTCGAGCAGGCCGCGGCCGGTTTCGCTGCCGGGCAGCAGCACAGCGTCGTGGGTGCCCGGATCCAGCAGGGCTCCGTCGGGCGTGATCCAGGCGTCGAGCAGGCCTGCCGCCTCCAGGGCGGCTTCGATCCCGGCGCGGTCGGCGAGCGGGACACCGTCGGCGAAATCCACGGCCCGCCACAGGGGTGCGCCGGGCCGGCCGGTTCGGCTGTGCTGGTCACGGGTACAGGGCGCGGGCGGGGCGTCGTGCCCGCCCGATTCGAGGCGGGCGATCTCCTCCCCCACCGCGTGCTGCTCTCGCCGGGTCGCGGTGCGCTCGGCGTCGAGTTCGGTCTCCCGGCGGGTGAGAGCGGCGGCGCGCTCACGAGAGGCCTGTGCTGCGGCCTCGGCGGCCGGGTTCGGGCCGGCCAGGGTGTCGACCCAGAGTTCCAGGGCGGCCAAGGTCTGGTCGGGGTCGGGGAGTTGGACCTCGACCGCGCTTGCGGTCCAGGTCCGGTACCCGGCGGCGAGTTCGGCCCCGCGATCGGTGACGGCCTGGGCCGCGAGCACCGCACGTTCGCGCCCGGCCTCCACGTCGGCGGCGCGGCGGCCCGCCTCGGCCTGGGCGTCCCGGGCGCGGCTGCGGGCTCGTTCGGCGGTCGTCAGCAGGTCGGTCAGGCCGGTGACCGCCTGGCGGCGGCGCTCGACGGCCCGATCGGCCGTGCGGTGGGTCTCCTGGTAGGGCGCGTGGTCGCGCTCCAGCACCTCGGCCACCGGCCGGTGGTCGAGGCCGGCCTGGTCGGCGCACTGTCGCGCGGCGGTCTCGGCCTGGGCAAGGGCGCCCTGGTCAGCCGTCGTCTGGGCGAGCGTCGTGGCGCTGCGGCGGGTCCAGTCCGCGGCGATGCGCCGAGCCGTCTCCTGGGCCCTCGCCCGGTCCAGCGCGGCCTTGCCCAGGGTCATGGCGGTGCGACCGGCCTGCTCCAACTCTCGCGCCGCGTCCATCTCGGGGCTTCGGTTCAGGGCGTCCCTTGCAGCCGTCAGCTTGACCCGGGTGTCCTCCAGCTCAGCCAGCTTCTCCTCGGTCTGCGCCAATTTCTCTTCTGCGGTGGCGTGTTCGGCCTCCGCCTCACCGAGGTCGCGACCGAGGTGCTCGTAGCGGCTGTGCGCCACGCGCAGCACGCCGGCCTGGCGCTTGGCGGCGATCTGCGCGTACCTGCGGTAGTGGGTCAGGAAGCTCGCAGCCGCGCCCGACGCCTCGGACAGTGCCACCAGCGCCTGCCGCTCCTCGTCCAGGCCCCGGAAGGCCTCGGCCACCTCCCCGACCAGCGCCGGGTCCAGCGGGGGCAATGACTCGGTCAGCGCCTTCGACAGCAGCTTCTCGTCGGGCTTCTTCGACAGCTGGGGCTGACGCAGCTGGATCAGCAGCCCGACCAGCGCCTCGTAGCGCTCCTGGCCGAGGCCGAACAGCTGCTCGTCCACCGCGCGCCGGTACTCGGTGGCGGTGTCGTGCACCAGGCCGTGGCCCTGCAGGGCGTCGCGCAGCCGCTCCCGGGTGAACGGGACGCGGGTCGGCGAGAGCAGCGGCAGGTCGGGGCCGATGCGCAGGGTCGTGGTGAAGAACCAGTGCTTGGCGATGCCCCGGCCCTTGACGGCCTTGAGTCCGCAGCCGATGGTCCGGTACTGCGGCGCACCGTCCTCGCCGATCCGGCCGAACTCCAGCCAGGTGTAGCCGGTGCGTTCGTCATGGGGGTGCTTGCCGCCGAGCAGCAGGTTCCACTCCATGCGCTTGGCCCGGTCGCCGTCCGGCTCGACCCGGTTCGGCGCGAGTTCGCCGTCGAGCAGGAACGGCAGGGTGAGGGCGAGCACCTTGGACTTGCCGGTTCCGTTGTTGCCGCGCAGCAGTAGCCGGCCGTCGTGAAAGCGGAACTCCTCCGCGTCGTAGTAGAAGATGTCGACCAGCCCGGCGCGCAACGGCTGCCAGCGTGTCTTGGCGGGGAGCGGCAGCGTCATGAGCGGGGGCGGGCCTTTCTGATGGTCGGGGCGGCGAGGGCGTAGCGGACCAGGGCCGGCTTGGCGCTGACGGTCTCACCCTCGACGGTGACGAGGTCCAGGGCCGCCAGACGGTCCAGCGCCTGTGTCAACAGGTCGGCTGCGGCGGCCGGTTCGGCGGACGACTTGCGCCAGTAGGCCGAGTGCTGGACGGCGAGTTCGCGCACCAGCTTCACCAGCTCCGCCACAGTGCGCGGCCTGTCGGCGGTGGCGAGGTGCGCGGCGACCAGCAGCGTCGCGTGTCCGTCAGTGCCCTGCTCCGGCATCCGCACGTCGGTCAGCTCGTCGTCGGGGTCCACCATGGCGATGCCCTCGGCCCGCGACTCGGCTACCAGTCCGGTGAGTTCGGTGATCCGCCGGGTGATCGCGTGCCGCTGGGAGACCAGGTAGACACGCTCGTCCTCGGGAAGCTCGGCGTAGTAGACGACGGGGTCGTCGAGCAGCCGTCTGGTCAGCCGGTGGCGCAGTGAGCGCAGCCGCAACTCGTCGGTGTCCGGGGCGACTTCCGCCGTGAGCACGAGGAGCCTCTGGTCAAGGGCCGGGGCGGTGACGGTGGAGGGACCTCGCGTGGTGGCCAGCAGGCCCGCCAGCACGCGCCGTCGCACGTCGTACAGCACGTCGTTGGCGGTGGCGGAGAGGTAGGCCTCCTCGTCGCCCGCCACCCGGTGGAGCACGCCCCAGTCCAACAGCAGTCGAACGACGGCGACCAGGTCGGAGCGCTCCTCGCGGCGCTCCATCCGGAACTCGATCCCGGCCGCTGCCAAGGCCGGGTCGGCGGCGGTGGTCAGCACACCTTCGGCGAGCCGGCCGAGCGTGATCTGGGCGTCGGCACGCTCCAGCGTGGCCAGCGCCAGGCAGAGCAGGACGTAGCGCCGGCGGGTGAACGGCACCTTGGTCCGCGGCGCGCGGGCGGGCCTGGTCTCGTCGTCGAGCCGCGCGGGCGTCTTGAACAGCCGGGCGGTCTCGGTGTCTACGACCAGCCGCCAGCCGGTCTCCTGGGTGAACCAGGCCGCCAGCTCGGCGGCATACTTGCGCACCAGCCGGAAGTCATCGCTCCTACCCGCGTCGGTGGCGATGGTCAGCAGCGGCGCGGCGAGCAGAGCGCGGGCTGCGCGGCGGCGCTCCGCCTGGGCGTCGATCAGCGGCACAGCGCTCATGCCGCACCCCCCGACGGAACGAGATCGATGATCTCGACCACGTGCTCGGGGCCGGACAGCACGCCGTCCACGGTCGGGATCTCGACGATCTGATCGGCGTCCACCAGCTTCAACCGGACCTCCGTCGTGCCGTCCCCGGTGACAGCGCAGGACTCGTTCTCGCCTGGCAGCCGGGCTGACAGCGCGTCACCCAGGACGGCGAGGAACAGTCGGAACTCCTGGGCGTCCAACCCGCCCGGACCCGCGAGGGCGGACAGCAGGACCGGACCGTCGGTGGCCAGCCTGGCTCTGGCGGCCGCCGTCTGCGCGGCCTCCCGTTCGACCACCTCGGCCAGCGCCTGGCGCGCCGACGCCCGGTCGGCCACCCGGCTGGGCGCGCCGCGCCGCTCGTACGAGCCGGTCTCGCGCAGGCGCGGGCTGATCTCCAGTGGCGGCGCCTCGCCCCACGGTGTGGCCGGCGCGAGGTCCGCGTCCTGCCAGGCCGCCTCGGTCGCGGCGTCCACGGTCAGGTGCCGAGCGGGGGTCAGTGCGAAAGCCGCGCGCCAGAGCCGGTGCGCCGCCGCGTCGTCCGGCGCCTCGGCGAAGAACCGGGCCAGCGCTCGGAAGTCGGCCGACCTGTCGGTCCGCCCACCGCGCCGCTCGTTGAGCGCGGCGACCGTGTTGACCAGGCTGGTGATCGCGCTGACGGCCGCACCGCGCAGCAGCTTCGCCTGGGACGGCCGACGACTGGAGCGGCTGAGGAACCAGTCGGACAGCCCGCGCCAGCGGTTCTCCCAACCTGTCAGCGCCGGTGTCAGGGCCGCCTGCCTCACCAGCTCGGCTTCGTCCTGATCGTCACCGGCGGTGCCCTCGGGAACGGCGTCGAGGGCCTCGCGCCGGGCGGCCGCCAACAGTAGGCGGCCTACCCCGGCTGTCTCCAGACGGTCGATCAGATCGGCGATCTGCGCGCCCCGGTTGGCGAGGTCCGCGATGAAGCGTTCGATGTACTCGACCAGGCGGTCCTTGTAGGCGATGAACGCCTCCTCGTCGCCGTCCTGGAAGTCGATCGTCCGGCGCAGCGAGGCCATGAAGGCCTGCGCGTTGTCCGCGAGGCTGCCGAAACGGTCGGCGAGCTGGAGCAGCAGCAGATGCGCCTTGGCCGGATCGAGATCCTCCTCCTCGGCCAGCGCCAGCAGGGAGCCGAGCTGTTCGGCGATGTCCGCGAGGGCGACGGACTGCAGCTGACCGCGCCGGCCGAGCGCCTCCTCGTACAGTGCGACGGCGCGCAGCGCGGCCTGGCCGTGCCGGGTGAGCTGGTACAGGTACCGGGCGCGGTGGAAGTCCTCGACGGAGGTGACCCGGCCGGTGTCGGCATCGGCCCGCAGGTTGCCCCAGTCCACCAGCTGCTCAAGCGATCCGCTGACCGCTTCCGGTGACAGAGCCGCCTCGTCCGGCTCTGCGGCGCGCCGGAGTTCGGCAGCCACATCCTCGGGGCGCAGGTGGACCGTGAATCTCTCCCTGGCCTGCGCGAACACGCCCAGGACGCGGCCGTGCAGCACGGCCTTCGGCGCGTTCAGGTAAGCGAAGGGCTGCGGCGGCGGAGCGGAGGTCACGCGGACCAGTGTCGCAAAGATCTCCATCGCGCTGGGCCCACTTGATTAAATCAGCCCGCATACGCTCCATCACGGACAGCAATCGACCAGTTGCGATGGACACCCCCCTCTACCTCATCGTCGATCCCGGCCGGGGCACGGCCCAGGTGATGTCCGAGCCGGACGGAACCGGCTACAGCACGACCCGAACCTACGACTACGGCCAGGACGTACCCGTCGGCCGCTGGCTCCTCACCACCGGCCACCTCCCCCGCTACCGCTGACGCGCGACAGGCCGGGTTCAGCCTCCGTACAACCACGGCATCGAGCTGATGCGGTTCCAGTTGACGGTGCCCTGGGGAATCCCTCTGACGACCGGTCAGCCGTCGGCCGCGATGAGTCGGCCGTGCCAGGCGCGACGGGACAGGTCGAGGGACGACGAATCAACGAACCGGCCCCGGGACAATCGACTCGACACCGCCCGCCCCGGCCTGTCACGATGCGCTCATGACCTACGGAATCGAGTCCAACTCCGCCCGGTGAGCGCCCAGGACGAGCGCGAGGCGCTCACCGGCCCACCCTCCATCTACGACCAGGCCCGTCGGCTGCTGCGCGAGTCGCCCGACCGACTGCCACCCGAGCGCGACTACCGCTTCCCCACCCCGCCGGGCAGCGGTGAGTCGGAGGGTTCCGACGGACCCGTGCTCACCCGGGCCGCGGCCAAGGACGCCGTCCGGGCCGCACTGATCCCGCTCCCGCCCGACGCCGCTACGCTGCACCGGCGGCTGGCATCCCTCGCCCTGCCATCGCGGCCGCTGTGGGTGGTCCGGTCCGCCGTTCAGGCGCTGCCGCTGTCAGGGGAGGATCAGGACGCCGCCCGCACACTGGCCCGGGAACTGGTGCGCACCGGCACCACCGTGACCGCCGTCCTCGTGGGACTGGCCCTGCTCGGCCGGGTCGGTGAGCCGGTGGACGAGCCGCAGCTGTCTCTGCTGGGCGTCTTCTCCCAGTTCGTCGGCCTCGCGGTGGCGGCCCTCGACCGGATCGACCGCGCGAGCTCCTCCGTAACCTGGCTCGCCGCGACCCGCCATCTGCCGGAGCTGCGTCCACTCGTCCGCGCCGTGCGAATGGCCGAGCCCGACACCGTGCGGACAGAACTGCTCGCGCTCGTAGTCACGCCCCGCCGCATCGGCAGCGAGACCGCCCACCGGATCGCGGCGGCCGCTCGGCTGCCCGAACTGCTCGACCGGTACCCCGACGACACGGAACTCCTCGCCCGCGCCGCCCGACTGCTGGTCCGGATGAGCTGCACCCGCGACTACTGGGCGGACCTGGCGGCCTACCCCGACGCCCGCGCCCTCTACGAGCGCGTCGTCACCCGGGCCGGGCTGCTGCCCGCCACCCTCGCCCACCACGCCGCCCTGCTCGCGCTCGCCCTCGACCTCGGCAGCGGGACCGGGGTGCTGCTGGACTGGGTACCCGGCGAACGCGAAGCGCTGCTTCAGAGGCTCCGCACGCTGCTCGCCGAACCCCGCTGGGCCGACGCGGTCGAGACGGGCGCGGGCGGTGCGGAGCCGGAGCAGCGGCTGTGGACCGGCTGGATCCGGCGCACCGGCCGGCGGCCTTTCGAACTGCCGACTCCCGCACAGCGGTTGCGGTTCGAGGTGGTGGTCGGCGAGCCGGTTGACCGGGAGCCGGTGGAGGTCCGGATCCTGCTCGACGGGCGTCCGCTGGTGCCGGAGGCCTTCGGGCTCGGGCCCGCCAACGCCCCCGAGTACCTGCTGGACCAGGGCCGGCTCCAGGCGGGGCCCGAGCCGCGGGAGGTGCAGCTCGCCGAGGCCTCCTGCACCGAGGGCTGCTGCGGCGCGCTCCACGTCACCATCCGTCGCGAGGGCGAGGAGGTGGTGTGGGACAACTGGCGCAGGCCCGCGCTGCGGCACTACGAGCAGGACGGCGGGGACGAGCTGCCTGCCTACCGGTTCGACGCCGCCGCCTACGACGCCGAACTCGCCCGGGTCTCGGCCGACCGCTCCTGGTCCTGGTCCGCCCGGACCACGGCCCGCCTGATCACGGCCCAGCTGGCCGAGCACCCGGAGGTGCTGCTGCGCTGGGAGGCGCGGGCGGGATGGGTGACCAGCGGTCACCAGGACCCGGACACCGTCGTGGTGACCTTCTGGCACCTGCCCGGGCTGGTGGTCGGCGACGAGCGCTCGCTCATCGACGGGTTGCAGTTCCGGTGGGAGGTGGCGGACGACGGCCGGCCGCCCGAGGAGCAGGCGGCCGCGGTACTGCGCCGCCTGGCCGAGGAGGACCCGAGGACGTACGCGAAGTTCTGCGGCGGCAACGGCGCACTGGCCAAGGAGCTGGGGTACTCCTGGCCGCCGCGCAATCCCTGACTGATCATCACCGCGGCACCGCCGCCCGGCACATCGCGTCCAGCGTGATGTGCCGGGCGTGCGCCCGAAACGGCGCCGCTCACGGGGTGGCTGCCGAGCCCCCGGCCTCCACGCTCCCCAGCCAGAGGCGGTCACGCGCCCGCGTCATGGCGACGAAGAGTTGACTGCGAGCCAGTTCCTCGTACTCCTGGGCGATCTCGCCCTCGGTGGCCGTGGTCCGCAGGGCATGGTCGTGCCGCGGCAGGTAGACCTGCTTGAACTCCAGGCCCTTGGCGCGGCGGTAGGTACCGATCTTCACGGCATCGACCGGTCGGCCTTCGTAATGGGTGAGCGAGATGACCGGGATTCCCGCGTTGACCAGTAGCCGCTGGTAGTGCTGCAGATGCTGCTGCGTGGAGCACAGCACCGCACAGTCGCCCCAGGCGGTCTCCTCGGAGGCCACGGCACCGCTCTCCTTCGGGGCCTCCGGGGCCGGGCCGCCGTGAACACGCAGTGCGGCCAGCAGGGCCTCGTCGTGGTCGGCCGGCGTTCGGCTCCGGCTCCGGAGCACCTGGCCGGCCCGGTAGGAGGGATCAACGTCACGGCGTCCGGAACTCCGCTGCCCGTCCAGGTCCTCGAAGTCGTCGTTCTGGACGACGGCCAGGGCAGCCTCCAGGATCTCCTTGGCGTTGCGGTAGTTGGTGCGCAGCACCTGCCCCCGGTCGCCACGGATGTCGATACCCGCCTCGCTCACGCGAAAGCCCCCGGGATACACGGCCTGTTGGCCGTCGCCGATCAGGAGCAGGCCGTTGGGGACATCACCCGCCAGGAGGTGGAGAAGCCTCAGCCCGGTCAGGGTGAGGTCCTGGATCTCGTCGGTGATGACCGCGGCGTACGGCGGCGGGGCCTGGGTCGTACTCAGGTGGTCGAGGGCGAGGGTGAGGATGTCGTTGAAGTCGTGGACACCGCGTTCCTCCCGAAGCCGTTCGTACTCCTCGTACAGGGCCCAGACGGCCTCGCGGTGATGGCGCCGCAAGGTGGCCCGCCTGCGGCGACGTGGCAGGACCGCGTACTGCTCGAAGCTGGTGATGCCGCGGCCCTTGATGACGTAGTCGATCTCCTCGCGCCAGTAGTGGGAGGTGGCGTCGATGGTGGGCAGCACGCCGGCCCGGCCGACGTGCAGCCAGGCAAGGTTGAAGGCCGAGCGCGCGCGGTCGCCGTGCAGGTGGGACGGGATGCCGTGCTCGCGCAGGTAGTTCTGGGTCCAGGCGTGCAGGCTGCTGAACTCGACCCGGTCGCTGATGGCGGGGGCCATGGCCTGCAGGAACGTTCGTTGGACGCGGGGAAGGTTGTTGGCGAACGTGACGTAGAGGATGCGGTCGGTCGTGCGTCGGGCGAGGTGGGCCGCGCGGTGCAGTCCGACCACGGTCTTCCCCGTGCCGGCAGGGCCGCTGATGCGGGCGGGGCCGGACCAGTTGCGGCGGACCAGTGCGACCTGGTCGGGGTGCAGGAAGGTCATCCACTGCTCGATGGGGGCTTGGCGTGCGGCTGCGAGCTCCGCCTCCCGGATGTCCTCGACCTCGAAGAGGGCCTCGGCAGCCGGCGCCGAACCGCCACGAGGCGCGTCAGCGGCGGCAGCAGTCGCCAGAGGTGCCACGGCGACAGTCTCGTATGCCGGAAAGGCCCGTTCAAGATGATCCCCGACCAGCCGGACCGCCGCCGGCCGAAGGCGGGCCGGATCCCTCAACAGCGCCGGAGCGACTTCCTGCTCTCCCAGGAGGTGCACGTCTCCCAGCTGCCGGTCCACCCGGTGGCCCGCGAAGACCATGAGCGGACGGACCGCCACCGGCGAGAGGCCGAGCTCGCCGACCACCCGTTCCGCCAGCCGCGTCACCGCCACCAACTTCGCGAGTTCGTCGTCGCGAGGCTGACCACCGGCGCGCAGCCGACCCCCGGCCGGCTCGGGCACGGCCCGCCAGTTCTTGACGTCCACGACGTAGACGCCGCCGGGCCCGACCAGCAGCATGTCCACATTCGCCGAAGCCGTACCCGGCCATCGACGGTCGACCAGCAGCCGCCAGCCCTGCTCGGTGAGGAACAGAAGCCTGGCCGCGACCAGTTGCTCACCCTCGCTCGCCGCCTGCCAGCGCCGCGCCTCGGAACGCGCCGCCTGCATCTGCGTCCGCAACTGCGCCTCACGTTGCCGGGCATCCTGTGCCCTCCGCCCAGCCGACCCACCCGCAGCCACCGACACCCCCCGATGATCGACACATAGCGTGACGATCATACTGCGAAGCGCGAGACGGGGAGGGGAACTCGATGGACTCGGGCGGGCCGGCGGCAGACGGCGGGCCACAGCCGCACCGGAGTTGACGCGACGGCGACGTCGACACCGGCACTGATACCGACACCGGCGCTGATGCCGGCATCAGCGCCGACGCCGGCAGCGGCGCTGATCAGTTGTCCGCCGGGTCGAAGTCAGTGGCCCGAGCGGTCTTCTCCCAGGTGGTGATCTCGGTGCGGAAAGCGTCGAGTTGGGCGAGGATGGCGTCCACCGCGTCGGGGCCGAGGGGGAGGCGCAGGGGGGTGTCGGGGGCGTCGAGGGCGGCGCGGATGGCGGCGGCCGCCTTTGCGGGGTCGCCGGGCGCGGCGCCGTCACCGGCTTCGACTATGGCGCGCTTGGGGCCCACCGTGCCGGCGTAGTCGGAGAACTCGGTGTCGCTGACGGTGCCGTTGCCGAACAGCGAGGTGCGGAACTGGCCGGGTTCGACGATCAGGACCTTGATGCCGAGCGGCTCGACCTCCTGAGCCAGCGCCTCGGACAGCCCCTCCAGCGCGAACTTGGTGCTGCAGTACGCCGAGAACCCGCCGAAGGCCAGCTGTCCGCCCTGGCTGCTGATCTGCACGATCGCCCCTGAGCGGCGCGCCCGCATGTGTGGCAGGACGGCTCGCGTCAACGCGGCCGGCCCGAAGACGTTGACTTCGAAGACCGAGCGCAGTTCGGCGTCCGTGGTCTCCTCCACAGCCCCGACATGCCCGCGTCCCGCGTTGTTGACCAGGACATCGATGCGTCCGTGCCGGGCGGCCACATCGGCCACCAGCCGATCGATCGCCTGATGATCCGTCACATCCAGTGCGACCGGCTCGATCTGGTCGGGGTACGCGGCCACCAGGTCGTCCAGGGTGTGCGGGCGGCGGGCGGCGGCGACCACCACGTCGCCGGCCGCGATCGCGTCCTCCGTGATCGCCCGGCCGAGGCCGCTGTTGGCGCCGGTGACCAGCCATACTCTGCTCATCGTCAAGCTCCTTGTTCGCCTTGCACCGACGGAGTTCGGCTCGTGCTGTCGTTGACCAGCCTGCGGCCTGCGGCTGTTGCGCGTCCAATACCTGTGGTGATAACCAATCAGCATGATCACCGATGTGCACGGACGGGAACTGCGCTACTTCGTCGCGGTCGCCGAGGAGCTGCACTTCACCCGGGCGGCGGAGCGGCTGCACATCTCACAGCCCGCGTTGAGCAAGCAGATCCGGGCCCTGGAAGGGCAGTTGGGCGACGAGCTGTTCGTCCGG
>FTKT01000018.1_pt1 | contig 57499 bp, 44 predicted proteins | sample 1658271 | NCBI WGS metagenome assembly FTKT01 (sample SAMEA3914811, study PRJEB12502) | metagenome | biome: forest; material: soil | place: Canada | collected 2011-08-04 | depth 0.3 m | reverse complement strand
ACGCGCGTCGCGCGCGAGGTGGGCACCGAAGGCAAGCTGGGCGGGCAGGCGCAGGTGCTCGGCGTCGCCGGCACCTGGAAGGATCTGACCGACAACGTGAACTCGATGGCCTCCAACCTCACGGGCCAGGTCCGCAACATCGCCGAGGTGACCATCGCGGTCGCCAACGGCGACCTGTCCAAGAAGATCACGGTGGACGTGCGCGGCGAAATCCTGCAGCTGAAGGAAACCATCAACACGATGGTGGAGCAGCTGCGGTCCTTCGCCTCCGAGGTGACGCGCGTGGCGCGCGAGGTCGGCACGGAAGGTCGGCTGGGCGTGCAGGCCGTCGTTCCCGGCGTGGCCGGCACGTGGAAGGACCTGACCGACTCGGTCAACACCATGGGCGCGAATCTCACTTCGCAGGTCCGCAACATCGCGGAAGTGACGACGGCCGTGGCGCGGGGCGACCTGAACCGCAAGATCACGGTGGACGTCAAGGGCGAGATCCTCGAGTTGAAGAACACCATCAACACGATGGTCGACCAGCTGAACTCGTTCGCCGGCGAGGTCACGCGGGTGGCGCGCGAGGTCGGTACCGAAGGCAAGCTGGGCGGACAGGCCCAGGTGGGCGGCGTCGGGGGAACCTGGAAGGACCTCACCGACAACGTCAACTTCATGGCGTCCAACCTCACCGAGCAGGTGCGCGGCATCGTGAAGGTCGTCACCGCCGTGGCCAACGGCAACCTCAGCCAGCGCCTGACGGTGCAGGCCAAGGGCGAGGTCGCGGCGCTGGCCGACACGATCAACAACATGACGGATACGCTCGCGACGTTCGCCGACCAGGTGACGAACGTGGCGCGCGAGGTCGGCGTGGACGGCCGGCTCGGTGGCCAGGCCAACGTGCCCGGCGCCGCGGGCACCTGGAAGGACCTGACCGGCAACGTCAACCTGCTCGCCGCCAACCTCACCACGCAGGTTCGCGCGATCGCGGAGGTCGCCACGGCCGTGACCAAGGGCGACCTGACGCGGTCCATCCAGGTCGAGACGCGCGGCGAGGTCGCCGAGCTGAAGGACAACATCAACACGATGATCTCGAATCTCCGGGAGACGACGGAGAGCAACCGCGAGCAGGACTGGCTCAAGACCAACCTGGCGCGTTTCACCGGCATGCTGCAGGGACAGCGCGAACTCAGCACCGTCGGCCAGCTGCTGCTGACGGAACTCGCGCCGCTGGTGGACGCGCACCAGGGCACGATCTATCACCTGGCCGGCTCGAACGACGGAGCGGAGCTCGCACTGCTGTCCAGCTACGCGCAAGGCGTGGAACTGGCGCCGACGATCCGGCTCGGCGAAGGCCTGGTCGGCCAATGCGCCCGGGAAAAGCGCCGCATCCTGCTGACGGACGTCCCGGCCGATTTCGTGAAGATCAACTCCAGCCTGGGGCAGGCCACCCGGGTGAGTGTGATCGTGCTGCCGGTGCTCTTCGAAGGCGAGACCAAGGCCGTCATCGAACTGGCCTCCCTGCAGCACTTCGCGCCGGGTTCCCTGGCGTTCCTGGAGCTGTTGACGCAGAGCATCGGTGCGGTGTTCAACACCATCGAGGCGACGATGCGCACCGAGGGCCTGTTGACGCAGTCGCAGCAGCTCACCGTGGAACTGCAATCGCGCCAGAGCGAGCTGCAGCAGACCAACGAGGAGCTCGGCACGAAGGCGCGCCTGCTGGCGGAGCAGAACGCAGAAGTGGAGCGCAAGAACGCCGAAGTCGAACAGGCGCGCCGCGCCCTCGAGGAACAGGCCGCGGAGCTGGCGCTGACGTCCAAGTACAAGTCGGAGTTCCTTGCGAACATGTCGCACGAACTGCGCACGCCGCTCAACTCGATCCTGATCCTGAGCCAGCAACTGGCCGAGAACTCGCCGGGCAACCTGTCGGGCAAGCAGATCGAGTTCTCGCGCAACATCAATTCGTCCGGCTCCGACCTGCTGCACCTGATCAACGACATCCTGGACTTGTCGAAGATCGAATCGGGCACCGTGACGGTGGAAGTCGAGGACATCACCTTCAGCGGCCTGCGCGACAACATCGACCGCAACTTCCGCCACGTCGCGGAAGCCAAGAACCTGCCGTTCCAGATCCGCTTCGACCCCGACCTGCCGCGTGCCATGGAAAGCGATCCGAAGCGGCTGCAGCAGATCCTGAAGAACCTGCTGTCCAACGCGGTGAAGTTCACGTCGCAGGGCCATGTGCATGTCAACGTCAAGCTGGCGACGCAGGGCTGGAGCCCCGAGCACCCGGTGCTCGGCAGCGGACAGCAGGTCGTCGCGTTCACGGTCGAGGACACCGGCATCGGCGTCGCGCCCGACAAGCAGCGGTTGATCTTCGAGGCCTTCCAGCAGGCGGACGCGGGCACGTCGCGCAAGTACGGCGGCACCGGCCTGGGGCTGGCCATCAGCCGCGAGCTCGCGGTGCTGCTGGGTGGCGAGATCAAGCTGACCAGCGTGCACGGCGAAGGCAGCGTCTTCACGCTGTACCTGCCGCTGCACTATTCCGGTCCGACGGCCGGTCGCGGGGCCGCGCGCGCGGACGCGAACGGCGCCGAGCCGCGTGCGGAGATGACGGTGTTGCCGATGGCCCGCGAGGAGCACATCTCCGACGACCGCACCGCGATCGTGCCGGGCGATTCCGTGCTCCTCATCGTGGAGGACGACCCGCACTACGCCCGCATCCTGCTCGGCCTGGCACGCGACAAGGGCTTCAAGGGCATCGTGGCCACCAAGGGCGCGCACGCGCTGGCGCTGGCAAGGCAGTTCAGGCCGACGGCCATCTCGCTGGATATCTTCCTGCCCGACATGCTGGGATGGACCGTCCTGAACCAGCTCAAGCTGGATCCGGCCACGCGCCACATCCCCGTGCAGATCGTGACCCTGGAAGAGGAGCGCCAGCACGGGCTGGCCCACGGCGCGTTCGCCTATCTCGTCAAGGAGCCGACGACTTCGGGGCTGGAGGCGGCCTTCGATCGCATCAAGGACTTCTCCGCGCCGCGAACGAAGCGACTGCTCATCGTCGAGGACAACGACATCGAGCGCGCCTCCATCGTCGAATTGCTGGATCACGACGACATCGAGACCGTCGCCGTCGGCCTGGGCGAGGAGGCGTTGAGCGCGATGCGCGACCGCTCGTTCGACTGCGTCGTCCTCGACCTGCGCCTGCCGGACATGACCGGGTTCGAGTTGCTCGACAAGTTGCATGCCGAACCGGCCTTGGCCGACGTGCCGGTGGTCGTGTTCACCGGCAAGGACCTGACCGCGGACGACACCGCGCGGCTGAAGGACCTGGCCAAGAGCATCGTCCTCAAGGACGTGCAGTCGCCCGAGCGCCTGCTCGACGAGACGGCCTTGTTCCTGCACCGCGTGGTGACGGAGCTGCCCAAGGCCAAGCAGGAGATGCTCGAGCGGCTGCATGGCGGCAGGGAAGTGCTGCGCGGCCGCAAGGTGCTGGTCGTGGACGACGATGCGCGCAACATCTTCGCCTTGACGTCGGTACTCGAGAACAACGAAGTCGACGTGATCAGCGCCACCAATGGGCGGCACGCGATCGAGCTGATCGAGGCCACCCCCGATCTCAGCATGGTGCTGATGGACATCATGATGCCGGAAATGGACGGCTACGAGACCATGCGCGAGATTCGGCTCAAGCCCAAGTTCCGCATGTTGCCCATCCTGGCGTTGACCGCCAAGGCGATGAAGGGCGACCGCGAGAAATGCCTGGACGCCGGCGCCAGCGACTACATCGCCAAACCCGTGAACACTGACCAATTGTTGTCGCTCATGCGGGTCTGGCTGTTCCGATAAAGAGCGATGATGGAGTTCGCACAGGCCGATCTGCTCGGCCATGTGAAGTGAACCGCGGAGACTACGAGATGGTGATGCCAGAACCCGCTGAGCCTCGACAGGCGTCATCGGCGTCGGCCGGTGCGATTTTTTCCACGGTCGAGTCGGCGCCCATCAACATCCTGATCGTCGACGACGAGCCCAAGAACCTCACGGTGCTCGAGTCGCTGCTCGATGCGCCGGGCTACCGGCTCGTTCGCGCCGAGTCCGCCGACCAGGCGCTGCTGGCTCTCGTCGCCGAAGAGTTCGCGCTGCTGATCCTGGATGTCCGGATGCCCGGCATGACGGGCTTCGAACTCGCCCAGATCATCAAGGGACGCAAGAAGACGGCGCAGGTCCCGATCATCTTCCTCACGGCCTACTACAACGAGGACCAGCACGTCCTCGAAGGCTACGGCAGCGGCGCCGTCGACTATCTGCACAAGCCCGTCAACGCGGCGGTGCTGCGATCGAAGGTCGCCATATTCGCCGAACTTCATCGCAAGGGCCGCGAGGTCACGATCACCAATCGAACGCTCCTGGCGGAGGTCACGGAGAGGCGGCGAGTCGAAGAGGAACTGCGCGAACTCAACGAGCAACTGGATCGCCGCGTGGCGGAGCGCACGGAGGCGCTTCGCGGCAGCGACGCTCGCCTGCGCCTGGCAACCGATGCGGTGGAGCTGGCCATCTGGGCGTGGCAGCCTTCCGAAGACACGTGGATCTGGGAGAACGATTGGGCGATATCGGTGTTCGGAGTGCCGCACGACGACTGTCCGGGATCCTCCGAGGCGATCGCCGCCCTGGTCGTTCCGGATGACCAGGACGCGTTCGCGCTGGCCGTGGCCCGGACGCGCGAGGAACAGGAGCCCTTCCATTTCGAGGGGCGGATCCTTCAGCGCCGGGGCGATACGCGCTGGATCGAGCTGGACGGCAGCTGCGTCAAGGATCCGGACGGCAAGGGCCACGTGCTGGGAACGATCCGGGACACGACCGAGCGGCGCCAGGCGGAGCAGGCCTTGCGCGACAGCGAGGGTCGGTATCGCACGCTGTTTCATTCCATCGACGAAGGCTTCTGCGTCTTGCAGCGGGTGGCAGGCGCATCGGGCGAGCATGCGGTCGATTTCGTCTTCGCCGAGTGCAACCACGCGTTCCAGAAGCATTCCGGCCTCGCGGATGTCGAAGGCCGGCGCCTGAGCGAGGTGCTGCCGCAGGCCGAACCGCAGTGGCTCGAAACGTTTGCCGATGTGGCGACGTCCGGGGAGGCCAGGCGCCGCCAGGGCGAAATCAAGGCGCTGGGCCGCTCGGTCGAGATCTATGCCTTCAGCCTGAATGGCCCGGGCACGGACCGGATCGCCATCCTGTTTCGGGACATCACCGAAAGGGTGAGGTCGGAAGAGGCGTTGCGCGAGCGCGAGCGATTCCTTCGGACCGTCACGAGCGCGGCCCGGATCGGGCTGGCGGTCATCGAGCCCGGGGAGACCTTTCGATTTGCAAATGAATCGATCGCGCAGATGCTGGGCCTGCCCGTGCTCGCCATCCTGGGCCGGCCCGCATCGGCGGTGATGAAGGAAGCCTGGACGCTCGCACGTCCGCGCCTGCGGCGCGCGTTCGCGGGGGAGCGCGTCTCGTTCGAGTTCGCGCTCGCGAACGACGCGGATGCCGGGAGCCGGCACTTTGGCGCGTTCCTGGAGCCGCATGTCGACGAGGCGGGCGAGCATACGGTGGCCGTCGTGATGGTGGAGATCACCGAATTGAAGCGGCTCGAATCGGAGTTGCTGGAAACAGATCGCAGGAAGGACGAATTCCTCGCCACGCTCGCTCACGAGCTCCGCAATCCGTTGGCGCCGGTGCGCAATGCGGTGCAGATCCTCAATCTCAAGACGTCGGGAACCAAGGAGATCGGCTGGGCCAGCAGCGTCATCGAGCGCCAGGTGCGCGTCATGGTTCGCCTGATCGACGACCTGATGGACGTCACGCGCATCAACCAGGGGCGAATCGAGCTGCGACGGGCTCCGGTCGAACTGTCTGACGTGCTCGCGCTCGCGGTGGAATCGAGCCGGCCGCTGATCGAGGAGCATGGCCATGAACTCGTGCTCAGCCAGCCCGCTGCTCCGATCTTCGTCCAGGCCGATCTGACGCGGCTGTCGCAGGTGTTCATGAACCTGATCACCAACGCCGCGAAATACACGGACAAGGGCGGGCGCATCGACGTCGTCATCGAGGCGAGAGACGCCGAGGTCCGGGTCACGATTCGCGACAACGGCATCGGCATCGCCGCGTCGCAGCTGGGCGAGGTCTTCAACATGTTCTCGCAAGTGGAGAGCGCCCTGACGAGGTCTCGGGGCGGATTGGGCATCGGACTGTCCCTCGCGAAGCGGCTCGTCGTGATGCACGAGGGAAAGATCGAAGCCAGCAGCGCCGGCCCGGGGCAGGGGAGCGAATTCGGCGTGATCCTGCCGACCCTTGCGACGCCTCCGGTGCTCGTCGAGGAATCGAAGGCCGCGGCTGCGGCCGCTGCGGCGACGTGCGCGCTGCGCGTCCTCGTCGTCGACGACAACGTGGACGGCGCGGATTCGCTCTCGCAGTTGTTGACCCTGGCAGGCCACGACGTCCGGACGGCCTATGACGGGCTGGCCGGCCTCGAGGCGGCGGAGGAATTCAGGCCGAACGTCATCTTGCTGGATATCGGCATGCCCAGGCTCAATGGCTACGAGGCCTGCAAGAGACTGCGGTCGTTGGCATGGGGTCGCGCCGTCACGGTCATTGCGACAACGGGATGGGGAGACGCCGCGGCGAAGCAGGCGGTCATCGACTCCGGCTTCGACCTCCATCTCGTCAAGCCACTGGACGAAGCGGAACTGAGACGAATCCTCGCCAAGGTTCGTCCGGGCGCTTTGATGGCCGGCTGAGCGGCCGAGCCCAACCGGGAGAGAGCCGGCCGGACGGCTCAGTGTTCTCGGCCTCCATCGACGCGCACCGGCACCGGCCGGGTCAGCAGGTCGACGTAGAACGCGTAGAAGCGCGCGGTGTCGAACGCGAACACGACCGTCGATGGCTGCAGCAGCGGGATAGCCGGCGTCGGATCGCTGTCGTACACGATGGACTTGCCGTAGTTGGCGTCGAAGGTGGTGCTCATGTCCACCCACAAGGTGCGCGTGGCGGTCGCGAACGTCGGATCGACCAGGTAGCCGAGCGCCGTGGTGTCCCAGATGTACAGCGGATACGGCGGGGGCGCCGAGCCGAAGAACGGGGCGTACGCGTCGGTGTACAGCCTGGTGATCGGCGTCACCGGCCGGTGGTTCGCGATCTGCAGGTACACCGACTTGGTCAACGGCACGTTGTTGGTCAGGTCCAGCGGCACGATCACCTTCGGGATCGCGGCGCGCAGCACGATCTTCACCGCCTCCGGATCGGTCCACCAGTTGAATTCGGGGATGTCGTTGTAGGCGTTGCCGGCCACGTAGATCTGCCCGGCCATCGTCACCACCTGCTTGATGAGCGGCACGATGCCGGGATCCTCGCGGATCGCCATCGCGAGATTGGTCGGCGGCGCGATCTCCAGGATCGACACCTGGTGCGGATAGCGGTGGATCTGCTCGATGATGAAGTCGACCGCGCGCTGCGACCGCGGCCGGGTATGCGTCGCGAAGCCGTCCGGCGGCGGAACGAGGTCGCTCGGGGACGTCGGCGGCGGGCTCGCGAACGCACCCACGTAGTCGATCGGCGCCCCCAGCGTCGCCACCTCGTACAGGTAGGCGTCGTAGTCGTGGAGCAGCGGATACTTCGCGCCGACGTAGACCCCGACCGACCGATCGATGCCCAGCCGCTCGACCGCCTTCAGCGCGTCCGAGGTCTCCTGCTCCAGCCACGCGTTGCCGGTCGCGATGGTGACGCCCAGCAGATCCAGCTTGCCGGCGGCATCGAGCTGGGCCAGCATCGCCAGCGCCTGCCCGTCGTCGCTGATCGTGTTGAAGTCGGTATCGAGAATCACTTTCGGCGGCGCGGGGTTGCGGCCGCGATGCAGGTCATCGGCGTTCGCGATTCCGGCGACCAGGGCCAGCGCGGCCAGCGCGAACAGGCGAAGGGTGAGCAGCATTCGTGTCTCCTGTTTTTCGTCGCGGCGAGCGCGGGCGCCGCATCCCACGGCGCGGATCATCGCGCAATGCGATAGAACGCTGGATGCGGCGAACCCTAGAGGTGCTGCGCAACGGCCGAGCGGCAATGGCAGCGATCGCAGGGGCGCTCGAGGTGTTTTTGAGGTGTCTTCGACGTCCTGCGGCGCGGCGGCGTCCCTACACTTCAATCACTGCACCAAACAAGGAGACATCGATGACCTCCTCGATATCATCGCGCTGGCTGCACGCAGCCGACGCTCATCTCGACGAGCTGCGCGCGTTGCTCCGCCACCGCACCGACCCGGCGGCCTGTCCCAACGCCGGGCGCCTCCTCGACGACGTGCCGATCTACGACTGCCAGGCGATGCGCGCCCGTCTGCGCGAGGACGACGGATTCGGCCCGGCGATCATGGGCGAGTGGGCCGATGTCTGGGAACACGGTCCCGGGATCCTCGTCCTGCAGGGCGCGCTGTCGTCATCGGTGGTCGACGACGTCTCCGCCAGGTTCCAGCAGATCATAGCCCGGGAGCGCACCCGGAGCAGCCGGGGCGATCACTTCGCGAACGCGGGTGCGAACGACCGCGTCTGGAACGCCTTGGAGAAGTTGTGCCTCCTCGATCCCGTCGCCTTCGCGCGCTACTACGGCAACGACATGCTGGCGCTCGCCTGCGAGGCCTGGCTGGGGCCCGCGTACCAGGTCACCTCGCAGGTGAACAATGTGCGCCCCGGCGGCGCGGCGCAGACTCCGCATCGCGACTACCACCTCGGCTTCTGCACCGCGGCACAGGCGGAGCGCTACCCGGCCCACGTGCACCGGTTGTCCCCGATGCTCACCCTGCAGGGCGCGGTGGCCCACGTCGACATGCCGGTCGAGAGCGGGCCCACGCTGTACCTGCCCCATTCGCAGAAGTTCCTGCCCGGCTACCTCGTGGCTGACCGCGAGGAGTTCCGCCGCCACTTCATGGAAAACCGCGTGCAGCTGCCACTCGCCAAGGGCGACGCGGTGTTCTTCAATCCGGCACTGATGCACGCCGCCGGCGACAACCGGTCGACCGACATCCAGCGCATGGCGAACCTGCTCCAGGTGTCGTCCGCCTTCGGCCGCGCCATGGAATCGGTCGACCGGGATCGCATGGTGCTCGCGCTCTATCCGGCGTTGCGCTCGCTTCTTCACGAGGACGCGCTCGATCGTGCGGACGCCGATCGCGCCGTGGCTGCCTGCGCAGAAGGCTATGCGTTTCCCACCAACCTCGACCGGGATCCCCCGCTCGGCGGCCTCGCGCCCGAGAGCGCCCAGGCCGTGACGCGACGGGCGCTGCGGGAAGACTGGCCGCTCGAGCGCTTGTCCGCCTGGTTGAGCGATGCGGCGCGCAAGCGCTTGACATGATTCGCGAGTCGATTCCGGCGCGAAATTTTCATGAGCGCCGGCGAGACCGCGACGGAGGCCATCGATCGTCGTCTACCAATATTCGCCTGACCAGCGTAGTCACGGCTTCATCGGCACCTTCGACGGACAGCGTCGAGATTGGGCTACCGGTCAACATCGTCGCAGGTGTCTCGTCGCTGCTTGATCACTCGGCGTGCTCATTGCTGAAATGTGCGGCGGCGACTGCCCACTTGGTTCTGCCATGCATCGGAAAACGGAACTTGCGCGGGATCTGGCAAAGGTCGCCAATCGCAGCGGAACCGGAAGTTTGATCCGCTGGTGCGATGGTCTCTTGCAACTGCAAACCCGACCTAGTGGGACTACTGCAGGCGATAGAGGCCCAGTTCTGCGTTATGACCGAACTGCGGCGAAGAAGGTTCGGCTACAGGCTCGAACCCACCGCTCGCGCGCCCGTTCCCGTTTTAGGATCGATCCAAGCGCTCACAAGAAACCCATCTTTCGCGAAGTGGCGATGGCAAACTTCCGAAAGAGCGATGGGAACAGCCGCTTGACGTGGTAGCTGGGCCGCGCCGACTTGCCTACAACGACCAGCTCGCGTCCGGACATGACGGCCTCGACGATCGCGTCGGCAACCCGGTCGGGCGACGTGCCTTCAGTCCGGTAGTACTCCTGCAAGCGAGTCAATTGAGCTTTGGACACCGATGGCGCCGCAACGTTGGAAGTCGTCGTGATGGCCGTGTTGATCGCTCCCGGACAGACTGCGGTGACGCCGACGTCGGTGTCTTCCAGCTCCATCGAAAGCGCCTCTGAAAATCCGAGCACGGCGAATTTGCTCGCCGAATAGACTGCCAGCGTCGGCAAAGGCGCGAAGCCATTGGTCGAGGCAATATTGACCACACGACGAGCACCACCGGCAGCGATCATCCTGGGCAGGAACAGGTAGCAGCCGTTCAACACGCCCTTGACGTTGACGTCGTACAGTCGCTGCCAAGATTCTGTCGGACTGTCCAGAAATTTCCCGCAATAGGCGATACCGGCATTGTTGACCAGCACATCAACGGCGCCGACTTTGGCATGCACCTCGTCGGCAAACGCCCGCATTGCGCTGTCGTCGCCGACATTGACTGCCAATGCCACGCAGGCGACGCCGAGTGCCGAGACCTCATCCTTCACTTTGTCGAGATTGGCCCGATTGATGTCGGACAGCACCAGGTTGGCGCCGCGCCGCGCAAACGCCAAGGCGGTGCTGCGGCCGATGCCGGATCCGGCACCCGTGATCAAGACGTTCTTGCCAGCAAGGTTCTTCAGGCTCATTTGGATGCTTCCGTGTGAAATGACGTTGTGAAGAAGTCGAGCAACGCTTGATTGACCGCAGCTGGTTCCTCGATCGGCAGGCTGTGACCACCGTCCGGAACGACTACAAACCGTGAACCGGAGATGTTTTCGTGCATGCGCTTGGCGTGCGCCGGCGTGGTCTGGCCGTCTTTGTCGTTGCTGCCCACCATGACCAGAGTCGGCACAGTGATCCTGTGCAGCTCGTGGACCAGGTCATCGCGTGCGCACACCGCCTTCAACGTGCGCAACAAGACACCAATGTCGTTGCTCAGAATGCGCTGACGCATTTCCTGGCGCAGTGCCGCACGGGCAGGATCGCCGAGGGTTTTGTCACCGAGGCAGATATCCATCACTTTGCGGACGATCGGCCTGATGCCGAACCAACGAGTGAAAAATCCCAGCAGTCGGGCTTCTCGCAAATCTCGCACCGTCGGCCTATCTGCAGAACTGCCGATCAGGACCAGGGACTTGACCAGCGTCGGGTGGCGCAGGGCCAGTCTGAGTGCGACGAACCCGCCCATCGAATGACCGACGATGTGACAAGGCTTGCCGCCGACTGCCCGTATGAGCGCGGCTACATCGTTGGTCTGGGTGTAAAGCTCATAGCCAGACGCGGTTGCGGTACTGAATCCTTGTCCGCGGAAGTCGAGGCAGACGCAACGGTAGCGATCGCGCAAAGCGGCAACCTGGGCGTCGAACAGTCGACGATCCCACAACATGCCGTGAGCGAAAATAATGGTTTCGGCGCCTTCGCCATGAATTTCATAGTGGAGTTGCCCGCCGGTGATTGAAATAGCTGCCATGGCTTCTTGCTTCAGCACGTCGTTGAAGCAGCCGGCGTCGACTGATGGCTTCCGTCACCGATCGTTTCGACGATGAAATCCCGGAAATCCGGACGTCTCACCCTACGCCAGAAGGCAAAGCCGGAGTCCGGCGTATTCGTCACAATGCGGCCGGACTGGTTTTTGAACCAAACCGGGCAGTTGCCGGTCCATACCATTCCATGGAAGCGCTTTTGCATCAACTCGTTGTAAGCATTTTGGACGTCGCTCTTCACGTCCATTGATCGCCAACCCTTGCGATTGGCGTGTCGTATGCATCGCACGATGTAGTCAACGTGGCGTTCTATGACAAACAGCGCGGATTGATGACCGAAGGCGCTGTTCGGCCCCAGCACTGTGAACAGATTTGGAAATCCCGCGGTGACAACACCGAGATAAGCGGCCGGTGCGTCGCCCCATACTTGCGCCAGCGTCTTGCCGTTTTGGCCGGTAATCGCAAATGGCATTTCGCCGATGTTGCGAAAGCCGGTGGAGTACACGAGGACATCCGCACGGTGCTGGCTGCCATCGGCGCAAATTACCTGGTCTTCGCTCACCTTCACAATCGCGGAAGTCTGCAGGCTGACGTGCTGCAGCGAAAAACTCGGGTAATAGTCGTCCGATACCAGCACGCGCTTGCAACCGAGTTGGAAGTTTGGCGTCAACTTCTTGCGCAAGACCGGATCTGCGATGGACTGATTGATGTGTGCCACCGCCATGCGGGTCAGTGCACGGTGTATCAGACCACCGGGCTTCTTCAGCGCCGGGTAGATCAACTCCTGCAACAAGAAGAGTTGAAGACGGTGCAAGCGCTGCACACCTGGAACCCAGCGGAACAAGGCCTTGCCGAATGTGGAATAGGCATGGTCCTTCCGCGGCAGAACCCAACTCGGCGTGCGCTGAAACACCGTGACCGATGCGGCGACTTTGGCCAGTTGCGGAATCGCCTGAATGCCGCTGGCACCATTGCCAATCACGGCAACATGCTTGCCGCGAAAATCGTAGTTGGCATCCCAGCAAGCGGTGTGCATGGTGACGCCAGTGAATGATTCAACGCCATCGATCTTCGCGTATAGGGGCTGCGACAGGCCGCGGCTCATCGATATCAGATATTTCACGCGAACCTGCTCACCGTTAAGAAAGTCCAGGATCCACAAAGCCGCCTTTGCATCATAGGTGGCAGCAGTGACTTCCATCCCATAATGGATGAATGCACCCATGCCAAATTGCTCGTGGCAGCGCTGCTGATATTCCAATATTTCGCTGCCCGGCGCGAACCGGCGGGACCAGTTCGGGTTTGGGGCGAACGAGTAGGAATAAAGATGCGACGGAATGTCGCAGCACAATCCAGGGTAGGAGTTGTCGCGCCAGACGCCGCCCAGCGCAGCGGCCTTTTCAAAGATCCTGAAATTGGAGATACCGGCGCGCTGTAGTTGGATGCCAGCGCCGAGCCCGGTGAAGCCCGCGCCTACAATGGCCACTTCAAGAATGCCGTCGCCGTTCAATCTGCCATCCCCTTGCCTTGCCCACCGTCAGCGCTGAATTCCAGCAGCACCCAGGGCGACGCCCCGGCATCGACTAGGTCGTGTACCTGTTCGGTGGTCATGGTTTTCCTTCGGAGACGTGTTGAGGGGCGGTCGACTAGCATTTGCGATAGATGGTTGGAGAGTTCATCCCTTGCGTGCGGCCAATGATCTCGAAAGGGCGTAGGCTGGGCCACGTCGCTTGTCGACAGTTGCCTATCTATTTCGGACAAATACGTGAATACCCTGCGTCGCTCGGAGTCGACGGATGACCGCACCCGCTAGGCGCGTGCCTGCGCGCTATTTCGTGCTGCTACGCGATGCGTTGCATGAACAGGGCGTGGACACCTCGCTCCTGCTGCGCATGGCCGCCCTTGGCGAGGGGCAACTCGACCAGCGCGAAGCCATGCTGCTGCCGTCCGAGGCCGAAGGCTTCATCGTCGCTGCTCGCCGGCTCACGGGCCGCACCGACCTCGGCTTCGAGATGGGACGGCTGATCAAGATGACCTCGCACGACATCCTCGGCCTGGGCATGCTGAGCTGCCGTAATTTTGACCAAGTGCTTCGCCTGATCAGCCGTCACTACCGCCTCATGATCGAGACATTCACGCTGCGCTATCAACGCCGACTGAGTTGCGGTGAGGCGACGTGTACGCCGAAGATGGACATGCCACTGGAAACGCTTCGGTTCTACTACGAGGCATTGGCGACGTCCTTCCAGAATCAGGTTCAATTGATGCTCGGTCCCGATGTGGAGCCTTACGACTTCTACCTGTCCATGCCCGCGCCGCCGCACGTTGCACGCTATCGCACTTTGGCTCCGGCGCGCTTTCACTTCGAAGAGCGCTCTCTGCCTGGCGTGCGCGTGGTCATGAGTGCCGAATTGCTGGACAAGCCACTGCCCTTGGCCGACGCGCATGCGCTGCAGCGGATTGACGAGCGATGCGAAGTGCTGAGCCAGCGCCTACCGGCGGCTGTGTTCGACTGGGGCGACTACGTACGGATGATGCTGCGAGAGGCGCACGGCAAATTGATCACGCTGGACGACCTCGCGCGGCACATCAATGTTTCCGCGCGCACCATCGACCGCCACCTGAAGAAGGAGAACCTGCAATTCCGCGACCTTTCACAGCAGGTGCGTTTTGAACGCGCTTGCGAGCTGCTGCGCGCGCCGGGCGCCACGGTCGCTCAGGTGTCGCTGAGTCTGGGCTTCAGCGATGCGGCAAACTTCAGTCGCGCGTTTCGACGCGTGATCGGCGTGTCGCCCGGCGAGTTCGCGCGGCACAACGATCAACCTGAAAAACTTGCCGATCACTGACGGCCTCTCGCCGCAACCGCCTCGCGCAAGCCCACTCAACGCGTTCGCATCACTTCGCTGGCCGGCCGGCCGGACGCGAGCAGTTGCGCCATTCGGTTCATGGCCGGCGTGATGTGATGGAAGTATCTCTTGTAGCCACGGCACAGGTAGTTCAGGCCTGGCTCGCCTTGGCTGTCGCGCTCGAAGCGGTTCTTTGGACATTCACCGTGGCAGGCGAAGCGATATTCGCAACGTCGGCAGTCCCCCGGTAGCGTCGCCGCCTTGGCCTCGCCGAACGCGATCTGCGCGCGCGACTCGATGAGCACCGCGGGATCGTCTTCGATCAAGTTGCCCAGTCGGTACTCCGGATAGACGAAGTGATCGCAGGAATAGACGCTGCCATCGTGCTCGACGATCGCAGCCCGACCGCAGCGCTCGCTGAAGATGCAGGTGGTGGGTGGCAGTTGGCACCATGCGGCGAGCGCCCACTCGAAGTTCATCACGTGGATTTCGCCAACGTCGCCGGCCAGCCATTCGTCGAACACGCCGCTCAGGAAATCGCCATAGGCCTCGGACCTCACGCTGTGTGGTGTCACCACAGCGCCACGTCGCGCGTCAAGCGCCGCCGCTGGTGCACCCTTGCTCCAGCTCGGCGGCTTCGCGAAGTGCAGTCCGATGACCGCCTCAGCCGGCGCGGCAATGCGTTCGACGACCGGATTGAACTGCATGAAGCGCACTCCCAGCGACTTCAGGTGTCGATACACCTCACGAGGCTGCTCCACATTTGCGCTCGACACAGTAACCAGTACGTTGAAGTCCACGCCGTGGCGCTTCAGCGCGCAAAGGCCGCGCAGCGCATCGTCGTAACTGCCGCGGCCCTGTTTATCCGGGCGCGCCGCGTCATTGATCTCGCGCTCCCCATCCAGGCTTAGCCCGACGAGGAACTTCTCGCGCGCCAGAAACCTGCCCCACTCATCGTTGAGCAGCGTGCCGTTGGTCTGCAACGTATTGCGAATCGTCTTTTCACCGCCATGGCGGCGCTGCAGTGCGACCGCCCGCTGGAAAAACTCAAGCCCCATGAGCGTGGGCTCGCCGCCTTGCCAGGTGAACTCCACTTCTGGCGTGCTCTGCGCGGCGATGTAGCGGCGCACGTAGGCTTCGAGCACTTCATCGCTCATGCGTGTACGCTCGCGCTGGCCGTGCAGCGCATCCTTCTCGAGGTAGAAACAGTAGCCGCAATCGAGGTTGCACTTGGCCCCGACGGGCTTGGCCATCAGGTGCAGGCCGCGGCCGGGCTGGAGGTCGTCGTCAGGCATGGTGTGCCTCCCTGGCTCGGCGGTTCAACGGAAATTCGGCATGGCGCTCAAGCATCCAGCGATCAGCCAACGGCCGGCAACGGCAGTGACCATGCTCGTCCAGAACAGCCGATCGACTCGCGACGGTCAGTCGATGCGGGTGTGCTTCACGCATGGCGCGATAGGGTCGCACGGACCGGAGCGTCAAGGCAAGTACTTCACATGCACACCGTCGATCCGCCCGGTGAAACGGAAGGGTGCGCGGTCGAAATAGTCCAATGACACCGGCGAGCCGAGGTCCACGCCCACGTCGAAGGTTTCGGTGGCGGTGAACGTGAGCGGCACCGTGTATGGCACAGTGCCGCTGCCTACGCTGGCACCATCCACACGCAGGGCAACCTCGGCGCTTGCCCCCGGCTTGGGCGAACTCACCGTCATCTCCAACTCGACGTGATGGTGCCCCGGAGTCAGTGGCTGCGTGGAACGCACCACCGTGCGTTTGAGCGTCAGCGCGTTGTACTCGTAGATGAGATGGCCCTTGTCGATGTACAGCGTCACGCCGCCGGCGATGCCGCCGAGCGCAAACAGCACGCCCTGCGCGTCAGCGTCAAGCGCGACATCGACGGTGGTCAAGCTGCTACGCGAGCGCAGATTGGGTGCGACAAACTCCGGCAACCGGGTGGTGTGTTCGTCGAAATCCCATTCGCTGTAAGGCATCTCGACGCGATCTTTTGCGGAGATGACGGGCCACAACCCCGCGCCCAGCGGGTAGACCTTGTTGGCGAGCGCCTGCTCGTTGAACTTGCGCTTGAGCTCTTCGAGCTTGCCCGGGTTCTGCGCGGCAACGTCGACGTTTTGCGAGTAGTCTCTATCGATCCTGTAGAGCGACCAGGTGTCTTTTTCGGGGTCCCAAGTCATGAATTGCGCGATACCGGGCACCCAGGGCGTGCGCGGGCCCCATACCGAAGCCATCCACCCGTCTTCGTAGAGGCCGCGGCTGCCCAGGTTCTCGAAGTATTGCGCGGGCTTTCGTCCAGGGACTTTCGCATCGCCGAAACTGTAAAGCATGCTCACGCCATCCAGCGGATCCTGCTTGAAGCCGTTGACGACTGCGGGCGGCGTAATTCCGAGTGCCTCGTAAATGGTCGGCGCAATGTCATTGACATGATGGAACTGCGTGCGCACGCTGGCATCGGGCTTGATCTTTTTTGGCCAGGACACCGCCAGAGGAACGCGCGTGCCGCCGAAGTAGCCAGCCACCAGCTTCGTGCCCTGGAACGGCGTCATGCCAGCCCAGGCCCAGGCGGCGTGATACATGCTGTCAAGCTTGGGGCCGCCCAGGGCATCGAGGCCGCCGAAGTCACGCTGCAGTACGGCCATGTTCTGCTTCGGCGTCGTGACAATACCGTTCTGCGCGTTCAGCTCGGCGATCGAGCCGCTCATTCCCTCTGCCGAAGCGCCGTTGTCGCTGAAGACGTAAAAGATCAGCGTGTTGTCGCGCAAGCCTTCACGCTCCAGTTCGTCCACGAGCTTGCCGGCCTGCGTATCGGTGTGCTCGAGGAAGCCTGCGTAGACCTCCATCAGGCGCGCTTGGAACTTCTTCTCCTCCGGGTCCAGCGAATCCCATGCAGGCAGGCTGTCGGGCCGAGGTGTGAGCTGCGTGTCCGGTGGGATCCAGCCCATGGCCTTCTGCTTGGCAAAGACCACGTCGCGGTATCCGTCCCAGCCGCCGTCGAACTTGCCCTTGTACTTGTCCGCCCATTCTTTGAAGATGTGGTGCGGCCCATGCACGGCGCCGGGCGCCCAGTACATGAAGAAGGGGCGGTCGCGGGTGGCGGCCCGGCGCTGGCGCAGCCAGTCGACGGCCTGCTGCGCGAGGTCTTCGGTCAGATGATATTTGGGGGTTTGCGGCGGTTCGATCGGCGTGGTGTTGCGGTACAGGCGTGGTTCGTACTGCGAGGTTTCGCCGCCGAGGAAACCGTAAAAGGTATCAAACCCGTAGCCGGTGGGCCAGCGGTCGAACGGCCCCATCGCAGTGGTGTCGCGCACCGGCGTGTTGTGCCACTTGCCGAAGGCGGCCGTGGCGTAACCATACTGATGCAGCACCTCGGCAATCGTGGCCGAGGTCTTGGGAATTTCACCGGTGTAGCCGTCCCAGTCGGTGGCCAGTTCGGAGATCGTGCCGCTGCCCACGCGATGATGATTGCGACCCGTGAGCAGCGACGCACGCGTCGCCGAGCTGATGGCCGTCGTGTGAAAGGCGTTGTACTCGATGCCGCTTTGCGCGATGCGCGTCAGCGTGGGTGTGTGGATCGGCCCGCCGACGGTGTCGGCCTGTGCGAAGCCGGCATCGTCGAGCATGATGATCAGCACGTTCGGCGCATCGGCCGGCAGGTGCGAGGGCGTCTTGCGCCACTGATGCTTCGAGGTCTGCAACGACTTGCCCGCGATACTGGCCGATTCCGGCTTTGCAAAGGGCAACACGTTTTGCGCTGTGGCGTGCGACGCGCAGACGAGCGCGGCGGCGACGGCGAGTGCGCTGCGCAACGGCTTTGGCATGTGTGGCAATTGGGAAAGCGGATTGTGCATGGCAGCAAGCGTCACGGAAGCCAGTCTTAGGTCGGAAGTTTCCGTCTGCACTGCAATCATCGCCATGTCCTCCTGCGCCAAGGGCCGGTTTATTTCCGACAAGTCGGTGCTTACCCTCCCCGGGCAGGCTCGTTGACCGTGGAGCAGATGCCGCGGCCGGCCGTGCAAACGAGACCAGGCGCGCGAGTTCGTCCGTGTCGAAGACGATCTCGCCCTTGCGCGTCGACCGAACGATCTCCACGATCTGGGATTTGAAGCGGCCACCGGCGAGCGCCGCCGCGGCGCGCCGATGTGACTCGGCGGCCAGCGCGTCCTGCTCTTCGCGCGAGATGCACCACTTCGTCACCAGGTTCTCGGCCGCGATGCCCATGTTCGGCAAGCGCGCTGCCGAAAGTTCCGATGGCCGATCGTGCGGCAGCGAGGACGACAACGTCGCATCGAGTCATGTCTGTGATCCAGAATAGCGGGAATGGCGGCGCGCGATGAGCCGGACCTGGGCCAAGACGATGAGCCAGGTCACCGCGAACGACAGCAGGCTGGCGACGATGTCCACGCCGTCGCCATCCATCAGGCGCAGATAGATGGCCTTGGGCATCAGGAAATCGTCATAGGCAGGCGCGATGCCGAGCGCGGCAATCGCGCAGGCACCCATGAAGCGCGAACGCGCACCCAGCCAGAGCGACGTCCAGCGATGGAACAATCGCGCCGCGATGACGAACGGCATGCCGTAGAACACCAGCAGCGGCGACAAGAGCACCGTGATGACCAGGTACATCAGAAAGGTTTGCATGGCACGTCCCCAGGAGAGGTCAGTTCTTGGCTGCGGCCGTCGCCGCGGCGGCCTCGGCCACCGGCTTCTCGCCTTCCGGATAGAGGCAGATGAAAGAGGCGAGTCCGCCCTCGATGCCATAGGCCGGCAGGTTGGACGAGCTCGAGCAGATGCCACCGTCCCTGGCGAATGAAAGATCGCGCAGCCAGGTCACGCGCGTGGGCATGGCGTAGGTGATGAAGGTCTTGCTCACCGGGTTGAAGCGGAAGACGCGATCCGACATGTTCGACGTAACCCAGACGTCCCCGCTCCTGCGATCGATGTTCAGGGCGTACGGCACTTCGCACTCGTTGTGCGCCAGTAGCGGCAGCTTGTAGGTCTCGAAGCGCTGCGTCGCAGGATCGAATTTCATCAACCCGCCGTCGTCGAACGCCGGGATCCAGAGCTTGCCCTGGGCGTCGAAGCGAAGGCGGCGCGGGCCGCTGAGCGGTGTGTCGAACTCCGTGATCGCCTGGGTCTTCGCGTCGATGCGGCCGATCTTGTTGGCGTACAGCTTGGCGTACCAGACCGAGCCGTCCACCGGATTCACATCGATGCCGTACGGGAACGCGAACGCGTCGCGACCCTCGTTGGCCCAGCGATGGTGGGAAACGCCCATCTGGAGGTTGCGCTGCGGAAACCAGGCCGCGATCTTCAGCACGTAGGGGAACAGGTAGTCCGACACGCCGCGCCAGAACCCGTTGTGCGGCAACGAGATGATCGTTAACTTCTCGGTCTTCGGATCGAAGCGCCCCACCTCGTTGGAAGCCACGATCGTGAACCAGACGACGCCTTCGCCGTCGATGCGGATCGTGTGCGGATACAGGTGCGTGCGACCGACGTCGTACAGCTTGAACTGGTGGGTCACCGGGTCGAAGGATGCCAGCGTCGACGACAGCGCGTTGGTGATCCAGAACCTGCCGTCCCTGGCCTGCGCCATGCTGTGCGGGCCATGCTTGCCGGAGAACACACCGATCGGCAGTTGCACCCCGGAAAAGACGCCGCCCTGGGGGAGGTCGATGTCGGGCAACTTGAACTGGTCGATGCGGCCGCTCTTGCGATCGAGATGCCAGATGACGTCGTGGCCTTCGTCCGCCCCGTACAGATCGTCGTCGACGCCGACATCCGTGTCGTGGATGAAGCTCATGCCGTCGCCGACGACCCATTCCTTGATCCTTGCCTTGGCGATCTCGGGCTGGAATGCCAGGTGTTCGACCGCGGCGACGGGCTTGCCGTCGAATCCCTTCGCCAGCGTCCTCGCGATGTCCTTGGCCTCCTTCGGGCTGAGCAACGCAAAGTAGCCCTGCATGCGATTGACCGTGGCCGTCCACGCCGACTCATCGCGCGCCGTGCGCGTGAGCGCGTTGCCGACCTGGTGGCAGTAGTTGCACTGGCTGATGAAGGCGGTGCGCGACCCGGGGGTCGAAAAGGACAAGGTCGTGAGGTGCGCGGACGCCGGCAGGCTGTCCGAGAGTTCCTCGGCCACGCTGTGGCGCACCAGTGCGAAATTCAGCGCGCTGGTCCCATCGGCGGCCAGACTGAGTTCCTGCACCGCATCCTTGAAATAGGGTGTGCGCGCGCGCACCGTCATCTTGCCGGAGAAATCCACGCCGAGGCTGAAGCGGCCTTGCGCGTCGGAATAGACCGTATCGCGCCGCTTCTGGTCGCCCGTGATCGCCGTGACCATCGCGCCGGCCACCGGCTGGCCGTCGCTCAGGACGACGCCATTGAGGGTTCCGGCGTGGGCGGCGAGGGCGCTGGCAAGCGCCAGGGTCGTCATGGCGCGAGCGGCGTTGCGCAAGCTCGTTGTCATCGCTTGTCTCCTGCGCCCGATGCCTCGGGCAAGCGATAGTCCCTGAACTGCTCGCGCAGCTTGTTCTTGAGCATCTTTCCCGTCGCGCCGAGCGGGATGGCGTCCACGAAGGCCACGTCGTCCGGCGTCCACCAGCGCGCGATCTTGCCGTCGAAGAACGCCAGCAGATCCTCCCGGCTCGGCGTGCACTCGGGCTTGCACGCCACCACCAGCAACGGCCGTTCGTCCCACTTGGGATGGCGCACGGCGATGCAGGCCGCCATCGCCACGGCGGGATGCGACATCGCGATGTTCTCGATGTCGATTGAGCCGATCCATTCGCCGCCGCTCTTGATCACATCCTTGGAGCGGTCGGTGATCAGCATCACGCCGTGCGGGTCGATGCTGGCCACGTCACCGGTCGGAAACCAGCCATCGACCAACGGGTCACCGCCTTCATCCCCGAAATACCGGCCCACGACCCAGGGTCCGCGCACCAACAATTCACCGCCGACCGCGTCGTTCCACGGTAGTTCCTGACCATCGTCGCCGACGATCTTCATATCGACGCCGAACACCGCACGTCCCTGGCGTGCCTGGACAGCACGCCGCTGCTGCGGCGTCATCGTCAGGTGCACCCGCTTGAGCGTGCAGACGGTGCCCAGCGGGCTCAGCTCCGTCATGCCCCAGGCGTGCAGCACATCGACGCCGTATCGATCCTGGAAGGCATCGATCATGGCCGGCGTACAGGCGGCGCCGCCGATGATCGTGCGCCGCATCGTGCTGAACGCGAGGCCGTTGCGCTCGACATGCGCGAGCAGGCCCTGCCAGACGGTGGGCACGCCCGCGGACACAGTTACGCCTTCGCTTTCGAACAGCGCGTGCAGCGAGGCGCCATCCAGCGCCGGGCCCGGAAAGACCAGCTTCGCGCCGACCATGCAAGCGATGTAGGGCAAGCCCCAGGCATTGACATGGAACATCGGCACGACGGGCAGGATGACGTCGCGCGCCGAGCAGTTCAGCGCATCGGGCAGCGCCGCAGCGAAGGTGTGCAGCATCGACGAGCGATGGCTGTAGAGCACGCCTTTCGGATTGCCGGTGGTTCCGCTCGTGTAGCACAGCGAGGATGCGGTGTTCTCGTCGAAGGTCGGCCATTCGAACCGATCGTCCTGCGCCGCCAGCAGGTCCTCGTAGCAGAGCAGGCCGGCGATCTTCGAGTTCGGGGGCATGTGCGCGCGGTCGCTCAGTACGACGAAGTGGCGCACCGACTTGAGGTCGGCAGCGATGGACTCGACCAGCGACAGGAAGGTCAGATCGAAGCAGAGCACCTGGTCCTGCGCGTGGTCGACGATGTAGCGCAGCTGATCCGGGTGATACCGCGGATTGAGCGTATGCAGCACCGCGCCGGAGCCGGACACCGCGTAGTAGAGCTCCATGTGGCGGTAGCCGTTCCACGCGAGGGTGGCGACGCGCTGCTCGCGCTCGACCCCCAGCGCCGCGAGTGCCGCAGCCAGTTGGCGCGCGCGGGCAGCGAGCTCGCGAAACGTGGTGCGATGAATGTCGCCCTCGACGCGCCGGGAGACGATCTCCTGCTCGCCGTGATGGCGCTGAGCGTGCGTCAGCAGCGTCGAGATCAGCAGCGGCTGCTGCATCATTTGACCGATCATGAAGTGACCTTGAAGTGTTTGTCGTTGAGCAGGAACTGCGACAGCGCAGGAATCAGCACGAGCGCGCCGACCATGTTCCAGAGAAACATGAAGGTCAGCAGGATCCCCATGTCGGCCTGGAACTTGATGGGCGAGAACGCCCAGGTGATGACGCCGGCGGCCAGCGTGACGCCGACGAGCGCGACCACGCGCCCGGTGAACATCACCGCTTCGCCATGGGCCTTGGCGAGCGGCAGGCCGCGGCGCTGGCCCGCGAGCTGCACGCTCAGCAGGTACAGCGCGTAGTCGACACCGATGCCCACGCCGAGCGCGATCACCGGCAGCGTGGCCACCTTCACGCCGATGCCCAGCATCACCATCAGCGCTTCGCAAAGCACCGACGTGATGACCAGGGGGATCACCGCCACGACGACCGCACGCCAGGAGCGGAACGTCACGAAGCACAGCGCGATCACCGCGGCGTAGACGTAGACCAGCATCGTGCGATTGGCCTGCTTGACGACGATGTTGGTCGTCGCCTCGATGCCGGCCGAGCCCGCTGCCGGCAGCAGCTCGATCTTCGCGGCGTCGGTGGGATGCTCGGCAATGAAGCGTTCGACAGTGCCGAGCACCTGATCCAGCGTCGCCGCCTTGTGGTCGCCCAGGAATGCGATCAGCGGCATCACCGAGCACCCGGTGTTGAACAGCTCGGGGTTGTTGACGGTGGCCTGCTGCGCACCGTAGTTCAGCACGTCCTGGTTGCGGCTGATGGTCGACCACTTCGGATTGCCCTCGAACGAGCCGGCCGTGATCTGGCGCACGACATCGGCCAGCGACACGGTGGTGCGTACCTGCGGCAGCTGCTGCAGCTCCCAGGCCAGCGCGTCCACGTGCATCAGCGTGTCGTACTTGAGGCAGCCCTCCGTGGGCGTCTTCACGATGACGACGAAGGTATCGCTGGACAGGGAATAGTGGTCTGTGACGTACGCGTTGTCACGGTTGTAGCGCGAGTCGGGACGCAGTTCCGGTGCACCGCGATCGAGGTCGCCCACCTGCAGGTGCTCGCTGACGACAAAGCCGCCGATGCCCAGCACGGCAGCGCCCGCGATGGCGCCGATGGCCCAGCTGCGCTGCTGGGCGAATCGCTCGAGCAGGCGCCACGCGCGGCCGCCCTCGCCGCGCGCCTGCGCCTGTTCGATCTCGAGACTGCGTTGTGCAGCACTTGGGCTCACGCCGACGTAGCTGAGCAGCACCGGCAGCAGCAGCAGGTTGGTGACCACCAGCACGGCCACGCCGATGCTGGCCGTCAGCGCCAGCTCGCGGATCACGGGAATCGGGATCAGCACCAGCACGCCGAAGCCCACGGCGTCGGCCAGCAAGGCCGTCACGCCGGCAAGGAACAGGCGCCGGAACGTGTAGCGCGCGGCGACCAGGCGGTGCGTGCCGCGGCCGATGTCCTGCATGATGCCGTTCATCTTCTGCGCGCCGTGGCTGACGCCGATGGCGAAGACGAGGAACGGCACGAGCATCGAGTACGGGTCGAGCTGCAGCCCGGCCAGCTTGACCAGGCCGATCTGCCACAGAACCGCGATCAACGAGCACAGCAGCACCAGCGCCGTGCTGCGCGAGCAGCGTGTATAGCCGTACAGCAGAACGCCGGCAATGACGACGGCGCCAGCGAAGTACAGGATCACCTGCACCAGGCCATCGAGCAGGTCGCCGACGATCTTGGCGAAGCCGATCACGTGCAGGCGCACACCCCAGGGCTTGCCGTCGGGCGCGGTGCCCGTCTCGTACTTCAGGCGCAGCTTGTCGAGGTCGTGCGAGAGCTGCCAGTAGTCCAGCGTGGCCAGCAGGGGCAGCACGATGGCGCTCGACTTCGCGTCGCTGGCGACCAGGCTGCCCGAGAGGTTCGCACGTCCGACATTCAGGCGCAATTGCTCGATGCCGGCCGGCGAGCCGTCGAACGTGTCAGGCATCACAGCGCCGCCCTGGAAGCCTTCCTCGGTGACCTCGGTCCAGCGCACGGCAGGCATCCACAGCGACTTGACCCAGGCACGATCGACGCCGGGCTCAAGAAAGAGATCGTCGTTGACGTGCTTGAGCGCGTCGAGGTAGCGCGCGTCGAACACGTTGCCTTGCGTGTTCTCGACCACCACCCGCAGCGTGTTGCCCACGCCGCGCAGCTCATCGCGATTCTTGAGGTAGTTCTGGATGTAGGGATGACCCACCGGGATCATCTTCTCGAAGCTCGCGTTCAATGAGACCTTCGTGGCCAGCAAGCCCAGCACGAGCGTGACGACGAGGCAGGCGAGTGCGACGAGCGCGCGATGATTGAAGACAGCGCGCTCCAGGCGGTTGCCGGAGTCGGCCGGGAAATCCGCGAGGTCGCGGACGACGGGCATGTGGTCGAGCGGTGCGGAGGCAGCCATCAAGGTCTCGTTGGGGGCAGGGCACGCTCGGCCGGGCGATCGACCGTGCGCAGGCCGCGGGGGCCCGCGAGCACGATGCCGCCCGGTGTCGTCGCGACGGCTGCGAGCGCCACGGGTGCCGTCAACGCCATGCGTGCGAAGGTGTCGCCATGGTCACGGCTGACGGCGATGCTGCCGGACTGATCGACCAGCACGACGCGCCCGTCGGGCGTTGCCTCGCCGGCGGTGATGCTGGCGGTCAGGCCGGTGTCCAGGGTGCGCCAGTGCGCACCGTTGTCACGACTGAGCAGGGCATGGCCGCGCATGCCGAAGGCCAGCACGCCCTCGTGCTGCGATGCGGAGGCCGGGATGTCCAGCACGCCGAAAAAGCTGCCCTTGTAGTCGGACTGGAGCGCATGAAAGCGTGCCGCGCCTTGGTCGCGCTCAAGCAGCAGGCCGCCTTCCCCGACGATGAACAGCGCATCGCCGACGGCACGGATCGCATATAGGTTGAGCAGCTTCGGATTGTCGGTGCGGTCGAACCACGATTCCCAGGTCTGGCCGCCGTCGGTGGTGTGCAGGATGAGGTTGTAGGCGCCGACGACGAAGCCTTCGCGGGCATCGGCGAACCAGGCGTCGAGAAATGGCTTGTCCGGGCCGAGTTCGACGTTTCGAACGGCTTCGCCCAGCAATCGGCGATCGTCGTCCGATCCACCAGCATCGACCTTTCGCTGCAGGGCTTGGCGCACGAGTTCGTTCACGCGCCGGCCATCGAGCAGCCTCACCCAGGTCGCGCCCCCGTCCGCCGAGCGCAGCACGACGCCGTCGTGGCCGGTGGCGTAGCCGATTTGTGGGTCGGGAAAGGTCATGCCGGTGAGATCGCACGACACCGGGACCGCGGCTTGCGTCCAGGTGCGGCCGTCGTCGTCGGACAACAGCACGTGACCGCGCTGGCCCACTGCCACCAGGCGGCGCCCGGCGTGCGCCAGCGCGGTGATCGGCCGGCTGATGGCCAGTGCGCTCATGCGCGCCGGCCGGTTCAATACGTCGAGGTCGGCAGCTACGGCCACAGAGACCACCCCGGTCGCCGCCATCGACAGCATCCAACTCAGTGCGACGCCAGCGGTGAGCGCGATTGGTTTCATGAGGTGATGCCCGTGTCGTGCCGTCGCGCCATCAGCGGATGCCGGCGCCAGCCAAGGCTTCGCTCGACCACTGCGAAGCAGGCAACGCATCGATCAGCTTGACGCCCACCGGGTAGGCGCCCAGCATGCCCGCCACGTTGTAGCCGCCGGTCGTGAAGTCGAACGTCGCCTGCGTGGAGGCGTTGGGCGTGGCGGCCTCGTACATCGGGAAGGTATAGACGAAGCCGGCGCGGTACAGGTTGCCGCGGCCGTCGTACTGGTCGGAGGCGACCGCCGTCCAGGTGTCCTCGTCGACGTAGAACACGCGCTTGGCGTAGATGTGGCGCTTGCCCGGCTTAAGCGCGGCCTCGACCACCCACACGCGATGCAGTTCCCAGCGCACGAAGTCGGGATTGAGCACGCCCGGGGTCGTGGCGGCGTAGGGGTCCTTCGCGTACGCGAGCTTGAACGCGTTGTACGGAACGATCATCTCCTTCTTGCCGATCAGCTTGAAGTCGTAGCGGTCCATCGCACCGTTGAAGACCCAGGCGTCGTCATAGGTCGATGCGCCAGCCGAGCCCGGATTGGGCGTGTCGTAGGCGATGTCCGGAGCCATCTTCACGCGGCGCTGACCTGGCAGGTACTGCCAGGCCTTGCGGCCGTTCTTCATCGGGTTGATGTAGTCCTGCACCAGCAGCGCCTCGCCGGCGCGGCGCGCCGGCGCGGTGTAGGCGATCTTGGTGCGGAAGTAGATGTCCGAGTCCGCAGATTGCGTGGTCCGCTTCGGATCGAAGTACGGATAGTCGAGCGTGATCTGGCCGGTGGTGGCCAGCACGGCGCGACCCGACGAATCGACATTGATCGAGTCGTACTGCGTGTACTGCGTGACGCCGGTGAAGCGCAGCAGGTGGTTCCACATCACTTCGTAGCCGGTCTTGGGGATCGGGAACGGGACGCCGGCGTAGGTGCCCTTCAGGCCCAGGCCGTCGTCGGTGGTCTGCACCGAGATGGCGTTCTTCTGCGAGTTCTCGTTGACGTAGGCCGGGAACGCCGCCGATCGGTGCGTCGGGTAGACGTCCACACGGAAGCCGTCATGCTTCTTGAGCATTTCCTTCGTGCCGGCCGTCAGCTTGTCGGCGTACTTGGCCTCGTCGGACGGTTTGATCGAGTACAGCGGTTTCTCGCCCGCGTACGGGTCGGGGCGCACGCCCGAGCCCTTGACGTACGAGGCGGGCGGCGTGGTCAGGCCACCGGTGTAGTCGGGAATGCTCTTGTCGGCGTTGCCGGCGCGCTCGGCGCCGGTGGGCGTGAGCGTCGTGCCGAGTTTCTTCGCCTCGTCGGCGCTGACCGCGGCAAGCACGCCGCCGGCGACAAGCGTCAGGGAAGACGTGACAGCCGCGAGGGCCCACAGTTTGCGATGGTTCATGTTGATGTCTCCGGGAGAGCGGACTTCGCTCAGAACGTCGTCTTGAAGGTAAAGGCCACGAAGCCGCGGTCGGACAGCACGGCCGTCGTGGACTCGGGCACGTTCATGCCGCCCGCGGCAGTGCGGCTGTAGCCGCCGTAGAAGCCCACATAGCGCAGCGCGAAGTTGTATTTCGACTGCAGGTCGGCCGAGATGCCGGCGGAGAACGTGCCGTTGCCAGCCGCACCGCCCGACATCACCGCCGAGGTACCGGAGATGCCACCGGACCAGGTGAGCGGCATGGACATGTCGACGCTGGGGAACACCTGGAACCACGTCGGCGTGAAGTTGACGGCCAGGCCGATGAAGTTCTTCGTCACCGCGTCGACGTTCGTCGCCACCGACTTGTACGCGTCCGAGCCCTTGAATGCACCCGGGTTCTGCGTCACCTTCAACCAGCGGTTGTAGACCATCTCGGTCTGCAGCATGGCCGAGTCGAACAGCGGCGTGCTGTTGATCGAGGCGATCGCGCTCAGCACCGAGTGCAGCGTGTTGCCACGCGCGCCAGGGGCGTCGTCGGGCACCGCGGTGGTGGCGATCTGGCCCGCGGCCGCATGCACCAGCGGCGCCGGCAAGATCGTCACCGGCGCGCTGGCCAGCGTCATGTTGCGGCGATAGCTCAGCTCGCCGCTGACGCTGACGCCAGCCACGTTCTGCGACAGGCTCAGACCCAGGATGTCGATGTCGCGACCGTAGAACGCGCGGTACTGGCCAATCTGGCCCATCTGCAACTGGGGGATCGTCGCCACGGCCGGGTTGATGTAGCAGGTCGTCGGGCCGACCGGCGTGAAGTGGAGCGAGGCGCAAGTGGCCGCGGGGACGCCGGCGGCCACCGCGGGCACCAGGCCGAGCTGCGGCTGGATGTCGGCGGTCTTGCGCAGATACAAGCCGGCGGTGCCGTCGAGCCAGGACGGACTCCAGCGCGCAGCCAAGCCGAAGTCGCCGAGCTTGTTGGGCGTGACGGCCGCACCTTGCAGCAGGCGTTGTCCCGGGCCGGCGATCAGAGACTCGCCGCCGGCGAGAAGCCCGTCCTGGACGGTCAGGTAGCTGCCGGATTCGGGGTACCGCGCCGCATTCCAGGCAAAGAAGGTCTGCGCCGACAGCGCCAGTTCGGGCGTCGGTTCGGCCTGGAGAGTCAACGAGTCGCGCGGACGAAACAATTCCTTCGCCTCGACGCCCGGCGTCGCATAGCCCTTCCAGAGGTCGAGCGAGTACTGGCCGTACGAGATGCCGTGCAACGCGCCGGAGCCGAGCAGGCTCTCACCCCAATAGACCGTGTGGCGCCCAGCGCGAACGCTCACGGGCATGCCACCCAGCTCGGTATTCGCGAACACGAAGGCGTCGAGGAGCTCGGCGGACGGGCCCTTGGCAAAGCGGCTCGTGTCAGGCGACAGCGCGCCGCCCGTCGGAACGTTGTTGACGAGCGTGTTGGAGGTGGCGTTGCTGTGGTTCGAGTTCGACAACCCGGAGTAGGACCCGTCGGCCCAGCCGGCGCCGCTGAAGCGGAAGCCGTACTTCTTGTCGATGACCATGTCCATCTCGCTCAACAGGTCGAGGCGGTCGGCAATCGGGTGGCCCTTGGGGAAGTTGCGATCGCCGTCGTCGTAGTTCGGGTTGGCGAGGATCGCCGAGTCCTGGTGCTGCACGCGCCAGCCCAGGTTGTAGCGGATCGTGTTGTCCCAGCGCAGCGTGATGTCGCTGCTGCCGGTATCGATTTCGACAGCGTTGGCGGTCCCTGCGAGCGCGAGTGCAGAGAGCACGGCAGCGGCGAGCGGTGCCATTGGAAAGCCGAAGCGTGCTGCAGGCGAGATGAGTTGGAACAAGGGTTGTCTCCTGGTAGGAATCGAAATGCGGATCGACAGGTCAGACGACGGCCACCAGCCGGGTGTCTTTGAGCATCAATGCCGCTCCCGCTTCCGCTCGTGCGTTGCGAAGGCTTGTGCCGTGGCGTCGTCGACGGACTGCCCTTGGGCCAGGAGCCACCCTGTCACGAGCGGTACCTGTTCGTCATGCAGGAATCATCGGCAAAGGGAGCGGCGTGCGCGATGTCCATCGCAGACTCCTACCTGTCAATTTCCGACAAATCAGTGAATGCCCTGTGCCCCTGCAAGCCGTCGCCTGACGTCGCGTTCAAGGACGCCACGCCCGTTCCGAGCGAAGTCGAAGCCTGCCTCGCGCTCACGCGCCGCCTGACTCTTGCAGAAGGCGGGCTTCGAACGCGCATGCCAACTGCCGGACAAGCGCGGACCAAGTCGCATTGGCTCCTGCGACACCAGTAATCTCATTGGCGCGTTCCGACGCGTTGTCGGTGGATCGCGGATCGATTCTCAGCGTATCGCCTCGGCATCTCGATCTGCTGAGGCCCGTGTACCGGCGCTGCCGCAGTCGATCAACGCACTCTGCGAGTGCCTTCTCGTTGCGAACGTCTGCCGATCCCGGTAGGGTGGCGTCACGCCATGGCTGTCAGGTCGACTGGCGTAACGCAGGCGTAGCTGCAATAGGCCAGGTATCGATCCATGGCCGTACGCCAGTTCTCGATGGCCAGGACATCGCCGCCGTCGCGATAGATGATGATGTCGCCGCGCACTATCGCGAGGGCCACCACCGATCCGCTTTCACCGAAGACTGACGGCGTGCGCGAGGTCGCCGCGGGAATGTGCACCAGGCTGCCCGGGCCGGCGATCCAGTCTTCCTCGATCTGCTTCCAACGACCTTCGATCGTGTACACGATGGTGCTGCCGCAATGGTGGCAGCGCGGTAGCCTGGCCAGCCGCGATGCCTTGAACAACATGATCATCTCGCCACGCGCCGGATCGAGGCGAAAGTACTTCACCTCGATGTCCTCGCTGTATGGCGCGAGCGGGATCCATGGCATGGACTCGTGATCGATGACAGAAACGCCGATCGCCGAGAACGCATCCGCGGCGGACACGCCCTTTGCCTTGGCGGCCACGCGTTTTGGAATTCCGGTCTTGACGGACTTCGGGTGAGCAGGCATGCAGCGATCTTCAGCTCGATTGCGTGCCAGCGCGATATCACTTGCCGACACTCGAATGTCAATATCGGACAATCGCGAGCTGGTCTGATGGAAGCAGCAGGTACAGACGCCCGGTGTCGACGAACGCAAGGGTTCGCGCGCAGACTCCGCGCCATCATGCGACGCCAGTCGCTGGTTCTGAGGCCCTGCAGACGATTCGTCCCTTCGGAACACTCCGGCGGCAACAGCGAGCGACGCGACTGCGCGCCAGGAATCACGACGAGGCCACGATCCGGAAACCCTGCACCGCTTCCGCGAGGCGCTGGGCCTGCTGGTTGAGGCTCTCCGCGGCGGCCGCGCTTTCCTCGACGAGTGCGGCGTTCTGCTGGGTCATCTGATCGAGTTCGTGGACGGCGCCGTTGACCTGCGCAAGCCCAGCGCTCTGCTCCCCGGCCGCGGCGGTGATGGCGCCGATCATGTCGGTGACGCGGTGCACGCTGTCGACGATCTCGCTCATCGTGCTCCCGGCGTCTTGGACCAATCGGCTGCCCTCGTCGACCTGGCCGACGCTGGCGCCGATCAGGTCCTTGATCTCGCGTGCGGCCGCGGCGCTGCGCTGTGCCAGCGAGCGCACCTCGCTGGCTACCACGGCGAAGCCGCGGCCCTGCTCGCCCGCGCGGGCGGCTTCCACGGCGGCGTTGAGCGCGAGGATGTTGGTCTGGAAGGCTATGGCGTCGATGACTCCGGTAATGTCGCCGATCCGCTTGGAGCTGGCATTGATCGCGTTCATGGTCGTGACGACGGCGCCGACCACCTTGCCGCCCTCGATCGCCGTGACGCTGGCGCTGTCGGCCAACTGCTTGGCCGTCTGGGCCGTGCCGGCGGTCTGCTGCACGGCGGCGGTCAGCTGCTCCATCGACGACGCCGTTTGCTCCAGCCGTCCCGCGGTCTGCTCGGTGCGCTGCGACAGGTCCAGGTTGCCTTGCGCGATCTCGCTGCTCGCCGTACCCATGCCTTCGCTGCAGGTGCGGATCACGCTCACCATCGCATGCAGGCGCTCCTGCATCCGGGACAGCGCCTTCAGCAGTTCACCCATCTCGTCGTCGCCGTGCGCCTCGATCCCTTTGCTGAGATCGCCGGTCGCGATGCGCTGCGCATGCGCGACGGCCTGGCGCAAGGGCGCGGTCACGCTGCGCAGGATCAGCCACGACGCCGCCGCGCCCACCACGCACGCGAGGCCGGCGACCAGCGCGAGCAGGAAGCGCGCTCGCGCGAAGCTGCTCTTGGCATCTTCGTAGGTCTGCTCGCCGGACTTGCGCTGCAAGGTCACGAGCACCTCGATCTCCTGGCGCCAATCGCTGAGCACGCGGCGGGGATCCATCGAACGGAAGGCCGCCCCGAGGTCGCCGCCGGCGCTGGCCATGCTCGAGATGTTGTGTGCGAAGCTCAGGGCCGCCGACGCTGCGTCGCCGAGCTTCTTCTGTTGGGTGGTGGTCGCGGGATCGGCCTGGCCCAGCAGCGCCTGCCATGCCTTTTCCGCGGCACCGTAGCGCTTGATCGCGCCGTCGTAGAGCTCCTGCTGGGCTTTGACGTCGATTTCGTCGCTGGTCAGCATGAATCCGAACAAGGCCACCGCCGCATCGTTGCTGGCATTCATCATGGCCTGCGTCTGCAGCAGGCGTTGCTGGCCGACCTCGACGATCTCGCGCGTGTGCACCTGCATCGCCTGCATGCGCTCGAGCGCCAGCGCGGTGATCGACAACAGCAGCGCGAGCACCAGGCCGAAGCCCAGGGCAAGTCGCGTCGAGAGTCTCGTCGACAAGCCATTGGAAAACGGCAGCGACCTGGCATGGGAAAGTTTCATCTGTAGTCCGTCAAGAATTGGTCACGTAACAATTTCGGCGCCTGATTGGCATGACACGTTCGAGCCTTGTCGGAGCTGGCGTCGTGGAATCCAATCTGTTCAACCTAGCAAGGCGTTCAGAAAGATGCGTGGGATCTTCAGGAAGCTCGGACGGTGCTGGAACGCCACAAGCAGTTGGCCTAGAACTGCGCCCTTGCGGTTGGTGACGAACCAGGGCGGGCGCGGCAGCAGGCTGAAGGACAGGCTCAACAGGTTGCGCGGGAAGGGCTTGAACGGCGCCTGAACGACGGTCCGCTCGGGCCTGTCGAAGAGGAAGGTGTTGTGCACCACACCGATGCCGCTCTGCACGTCCGCCAGCGTGTGGCCAGGAAAGGCACCCCAGGTGGCCGAGGGCGTGAGAAAGCCCAAGCCAGTCCACGCATTGACGGCGATGGTGCCGTAGCGCAACTCCAGTAGCAGCTCGTCGAAGCGCTGGCGACCGATCTGGGCGAGCGTCTTGGGGTGGATCACGATGTTGGCGCCCAGCGTGCCGTATAGCCCCCGGTTTGCGAAGTCGATGGCCGCTTTCAGGTAGCTCTCGGCATCTGCGCCGTCGATCTCGGTCATGTCGAGCGCCGGAGCGAAAACTTCGGTCCGTCTGGCTGCATCGCAAGGAGTGCCGAGCGCCGCCGCGACCAGCACTGGCTCGCCGCCAGAGCGTCGAAGCGTACGGGCTTCGGGATTGGCGACGGCGAAGTCCGCCAGCCGCTGCTGGGCGCCCGGGTAGTACAGCGCGCGCGATTCGGCGGCGCTCATCACTCTTTCCAGTGCGGCAACGAACTCGTTCTTTTGCGCCCAGTTCCGGGGTAGCACCAGTACCTGGCAGGCCACGCAGTTGAAGCCGTTGTTGTGAAGCTTCTGCGTGGCGACCTGCTCGGCCTGGAACCTGACATCGGCCGCGCTCCAGGGGCCGGGCACGACGATGGTAGGGCACACGGCACCCAGCTCGGACGTGATGGTCTTCTTGTTCTGCGGCGTGCCGGCTGCCTTGTTGGCCAGCCCTTCCGCGCCCGGGCCCCAGACGATCGCGTCATGCGAGGCCCCCGCGCCGGTGATGTGGATCTCGTCGACCAGCGGGTGTTCGCAGAGGTATTTGCCCACGTCGGCCCCGCCGCGCACGATGGCCAGCACGCCGCGGTCGATGAGGGGCTTCAAGGCCGGTTCCAGGAACTCGATCAAATAGTCGTTGACCGGGTTCATCTTGAGGATCACCACCTGGTTCTCGCCGAACAGCTTCTGGAATACGTCCAGCGGCGCGATGGCAGCGATATTGCCGGCGCCCAGCACCAGAGCGACTCCGCCTGCCTGGTGCAGCCTGCTCCTGGGGTCGTAGGCACCGGCAGTATGGGTGTCGAGATTGGCTTGCGTCACGCCTTGTTGCATCCAGACCTCCACCTTCACGCCGCTGAGCAGCAGGTGATCCCAGATGCCGTGCGGCAGCACCGTAGCAGCGAGCTGGCCGTTGGGCAGGGTGCGCAGCGGCACGTGTTTCAGATGCTTCTTGCCCTCGACGTGCGAGAGCGTGGCCATCATGCTGTTGCAGTAGCTCATCACCGTGTAGGGTCCGGAGATCCACTCTTCGCCCACCAGAGGCGAGCCTCCGGCAATGCCTTTCTTGCGGGCTGCCGTCTCGGCCCAGCCCTGGGCCACGGGCAACAGCCGCTGCTTGATCTCGGCCAGGAGGGCGCAGCGCTCCTGCGCGGACGTTCCGACCCAGGCATCCGCGGCGGCGGCGAGTCCTTGCAGCGCCTGGTCGAGTCCGGCGTGCGCGGGGGTGTCGGTGCTCGTGTTCATGGCTTGGCCTTCGCTTGGGGAGAAAGAGAGTGTCGAAAGGGCGGCGCAATGTTGTCCGCGAGGACGAGTCCGTACCGATGACGCTCGGCCGGTTAACCGCGATCGCACAGACTGAAAAGCCGACGGCGCTGGAGCAAAGCTGCCGTCCCAGGTGAAGGACATTGCCGGGCACATCGACAGGATGGGCTGCGCAATGGTGAAGAGGTGCCGCGCCATACGCCATGTCCGGCCGGGACAATTGGCTGTCCATTTCCGACAATCAGGGGTTTTCCTTTAGCGTTGGCGTACCCGTGACGTCCTTCGGTCCCAGCGAACTTGCCCTAGTGCAAGGGCCGGGCTGCCGACCAGATGCCGACGCCGTCGCGCACCAGAACCTTCATATGGTTGGCGCGGCGGTTGACGAAGAGCCATGGCGCGGACGCGCTGAGCCGAAGACGTTGACGACAGCGGGACACTACGTCTGCAGCACCAGCGCACGCAGCTGCCGACCGAGCTCCGACTACCGACCGCTCCCCGCAGCAACGCGGCCCGTCAACACGCACCGCAACCGGATGCAGCGCGGCGAATGTCCTAAGCTTTCTTCACCGCCTCGCCGACGAACTCCGCATAGCTGCGCAGCGGCCGCCCCAGGATGCCCTGGAGCCGTTCGACGGCCCCGGCCTCCGCACGCATGCCGATCTCCTGGATGCGCGCCATCATCAGGCGCATGTCGTAGGCCAGCCAGGGCGGGCTGAACGACGCCAGCTGATGCTCGAAGGCGTCGAGGTCCGTACCCCCGTAGGCGATGTCGCGGCCCAGCGCGTCGCTCCAGGCCTTCGCCGCCGCGGCGCCCGTCAGCGCCTGCGGCCCGACGACGTCCAGCGTCAGGCGGGGCAGCGCCGTCGAGGCCCCGTCCCGGCGCAGCAATTCGGCCACCGCGACGTCCGCGATGTCGCGCGTGTCGACCATGGCGACCCCGGCCGAACCGATCGGCATCGGGTAGACGCCGTGGTCGCGGATCGCCTGCTGGATGGTCAGGTCGTTCTGCATGAAGTACGCCGGGCGCAGGACGGTGGCCGGGATGGCCAGGCTCTCGATCATGCGTTCGACCGTGTGCTTGCCCGTGAAGTGCGGCACGTTCGTGTAGCGGTCGGCGTGGATCACCGACAGGTAGACGATGCGCTCGATGCCGGCCTCACGCGCGAGGTTCAGCGCGACGAGGGCCTGCGTCACTTCGTCGGGCGTCACGGCGTTCAGGAGGAACAGCGTGCGCGCCGTCGAGAGCGCCTTGCGCAGCGAGGCGACGTCGGTGAGGTCGCCCACGACTTCGCCGACGCCCGCCGGGAAGCGTTGCTTGCCCGGTTGGCGAACGAAGGCCTGGACTTGCGCGCCCGCGGCGGCCAGCCCCTGGACGACGAGGGAACCGATGGTGCCCGTGGCACCGGTGACGAGAATGGTCATGGGAATCTCCTGATGTCTTGACGGGGTGTTCAGCGCGTGAAGTCCGCGACGGTCTTGCCGCTGTGCGCGCCGGTGCGGTTGCGCTCGATGGCGGCCGGGATGTCCTCGAAGCCGACGACCTCGCCGACCTTCGAGCGCAGCGCGCCGCTCGCCACGTCCGCGGCGAGTCGTTCCAGCAGCGCGGCATCGGGCTGCATCACGAACCAGTGGCCCTGCCGGCCCTCGGGGATGCGCGCGAGGATCTCGGGCGACGCCGTGCCCACCATCGCGCCGGTGCGGTTCAGCACCTTCCATGAGCGGTCGATCACGTCGCCACCCACGTAGGCGAGCACGAGGTCGATGTCGTCGACGACGTCCTCGAAGCGCTGCGACCGGTAGTCGACGACCTGGTCGGCGCCGAGGCTGCGCACGTAGGCCAGGTCCTCGGCTCGCGCCGTACCGGCCACGAACGCGCCGGCCTGCCGCGCGAACTGGACGGTGAAGCCGCCGAGCGCGCCGGCCGCGCCGTGCACCAGAACGCGCGAGCCGGGACGGATCGCGCCGGTGAAGTTCAGGCTCTGCCAGGCGGCCAGCGCCGCGACCGGGACGGCGGCGGCCTCGACGTCGCTCAGGGAGGGGGGCGTGCGCGCGAGCCTGGCCTCGTCGACGGCCACCAGCTCGGCGTACGCGCCCAGGCCGCCGAGCGGCCCCATCACGCGATCGCCGACCTGGAAGCGCGACGCTCCGGAGCCGAGCGACTCCACGACGCCGGCCAGCTCGATGCCCATCACCGCGGGCAGTTCGAGCGGGAAGGCGTCGCGGACGTAGCCCTCGCGGATCTTCCAGTCCAGGGCATTGATGCCGGCCGCGCGGACGCGGACGAGCACCTGGCCGGTGCCGGCCACCGGCTGCGGGGATTCGGCCACCTGGGCGGCGGTCTCGCCGCCGTAGTCGCGAAGAAGGAGGGAGCGCATGGTCATCACCTTTCAAGTTGGGGTGAATGAACGATAAGGTGTTGCACTCGATAAACGAAGACCCGAAAATCAAGACACTTCGTATCAAAAATGGAACAGCGTATGGACCTGAACGCCTTGAGCGACTTCGCGCTGGTGGCCGCGAACGGTGGCCTGGGCAAGGCCAGCCGGGCCAGCGGGCGATCGAAGGCCACGCTGTCGCGGCGCATCGCCGACCTGGAGGAGCAACTGGGCGTGCGGCTCATCGAACGCCACGCGCGCGGGCTCAAGCTGACCGAGGCCGGCGAGCTGCTGATGGCGCGAACCGAAGGGCCGATGCACGACGTCGCCGAGGCGTTGACCGCCGCGCGCGAGGGCCTGTCGGCGCCGCGCGGACGCCTGCGCGTGGCGGCGCCCGTCCTGTTCGCGCAGCTCGCGATGGGCCGCATCTGCGCGGACTTCTGCGCCGCCTATCCCGACGTCACGTTCGATGTGGTCGCGGAGGACCGGCTGGTCGACCTCGTCGAGGAGCAGTTCGACGTCGCCATCCGCCCCAACCCGCGGCCGGACACGGCACTCGTCGGGCGCTGCTTCGCGAAGGATCGCCTCGTGGTCGTCGCCGCCCCGTCGCACCCGATGCCCGGCGGCGGCAGCGGAGCGATCCCTGTCCCGGGCATCGTGATGACGAACTTCCGATCCGGCAACTGGTCGCTGGACGGCGGGCGACTGGTGCTGGAGCCCGAGCCGAGGCTGCGGCTCTCTTCCTTCCTCACGATCCGCGACGCGGCCGTCGCGGGGGCGGGCGTCGCGCTCCTGCCGCAGTCGATCGCATGGAACGAGCTGGCGCGCGGCGAACTTGTGCAGTGGGGCACGGTGTCTTCAGGCGATGTCTCGCTGTGGGTGCTTCACACGTCGCGCCGGCTGCCTGCGCCGAAGGTGCGGGCGTTCGTGGAGTTCATGTGCGGACGGTATCCGGAGGAGCTGCTGGTGCTGCGCGGCTGAGGGCGATGCCGCGGGCGCGGTCGGCCGCCGGCCTATTGAATTTCCAGCTCTCGAATCAAGTCGATGAACACGCGCAGCCCCGCCGGCATGTGCCGACCCGCCGGGTAGTACAGGGCAAGCCCCGGGAAAGGCGGCGTCCATTCCTGCAGCACGCGCACGAGACGGCCGGCCGCGACATCCTCGGCCACATACCACTCGGCGAGATGCGCCAGCCCCACGCCGGCGCGCACCGCGTCGAGCATGAGCAGCGGTGCGTCGAGGACGAGGTTGCCCGGGACATCGACGTGCAGCGTCTCGCCTCGCCGTGCGAACTCCCATCGGTAGGGCGCTCCGTTGGGCAGGCGGGCCCGGATGCATGGGTGCCGCGCCAGGTCTGACGGCGACTTCGGCTTCGGGTGGCGCGTGAAGTATTCCGGCGTGGCCACCACGGCCATTCGCATGTCGTGGCCGATCGGCACGCGGATCATGTCGCGCGGCACCAGTTCGCTCGGCCGCAGGCCCGCGTCGTAGCCCTCGGCCACGATGTCGATCATGCGGCCCTCGGTCACGATGTCGAGGGTCATGTCCGGGTAGCGCCGCAGGTACTCCGTCACAAGCGGAGCGAACACCATGCGGGCCGCGCCCAGCGCGGCGTTGATCCGGAGCGTCCCCGCCGGCCTTTGCCGCTGGCTGGTCGCCGCTTCGGTCGCACCCCGGATTTCGGACAGGGCCGGCCCGACACGCGCGACGAACTGCTCGCCCGCTTCGGTCAGCGACACGCTGCGCGTCGTTCGATGGAAGAGACGCACCCCCAACCGGGCCTCCAGGCCCGCCACGGCACTGCTCAGCGCCGACGTGGACATGCCCAGCTCGACGGCCGCGGGACGGAAGCCGCGGCGCCGAGCCACCGCCAGCACCGCCTCGAGCTCGACCAGACCTGTTTTGTGCATTGTCCTGATTTCAAGGATGTCTCATCGACATTTGTCCATCTTATCAAATCAAACAAGGACGCCTAAATTCCTTCCGTACCCGATCAACAACCCAGTTCAGGAGCCCTCCATGCGCAACATCGACCACATCTACATAGCCGGCGCCTTCGTCAAGCCGCACGGCACCGAACGCTTCCCGCTGGTCAATCCGACCACCGAGGAAGTCATCGGCCACGTCGTCCTGGCCGACAAGGAAGACACCCAGCGGGCGATCGCGGCCGCCAGGAACGCCTTGCCCGCCTTCTCGCGCACCTCCAAGGCACAGCGCGTCGCGATGCTCGAGCGCCTGCATGCCGCGGTCGTTTCCCGAGCCGAGGCGCTGCGGGACGCGACGATCGAGGAGTACGGCGGCCCGGTGTCGCGCGCCTCGTGGGTGTCCCGGTACGCCGCCCAGGCCTTCCTCGACGCCGCCCGCACGCTGGAGACCTATGAGTTCGAACGTCGCGTGGGCTCGGCCACCGTCGTCATGGAGCCCGTCGGCGTCTCCGTGCTGATCACGCCGTGGAACAGCAACGCCGGCTCCATCTGCAGCAAGCTCGCCATGGCGATCGCGGCCGGCTGCACGACCGTCATCAAGCCCAGCGAGATGAGCGCCATCCAGACCCAGATCGTGGCCGAAGCCTTTCACGAAGCGGACCTGCCCGCCGGAGTCATCAACATCGTCAACGGGCGCGGCGACGTCGTGGGCACCGAGCTGAGCACGAATCCCGACGTCGCCAGGATCTCGTTCACGGGCTCGACCGGCACCGGCAAGATCATCGCGCGGCAGGCGCTGGACACGATGAAGCGCGTGAGCCTGGCGCTCGGCGGCAAGTCGCCGACGATCCTCCTGGAGGACGCCGACTTCGAGAAGGCCGTTCCGGCCGCGCTGAACATCGCTTTCCAGAACAACGGCCAGGCGTGCATCGCGGGCTCGCGGCTTCTCGTCCCGCACAAGCGCCTGGCGCAGGTCGTCGAACTCGCCAAGGCGGCGGTGGCAGGAATGAAGGTCGGCGACCCTGCCGACCCGGCAACGACCATCGGTCCCATGGCCAACCGCAATCAGTTCGACCGCGTGCAGGCCTACATCAGCCGCGGCCTCGAGCAAGGCGCGACGCTCGTTGCCGGCGGCGAAGGTCGTCCGCGAGGGCTGGCCCGCGGCTACTTCGTCAAGCCGACCGTGTTCGCCAATGTCGGCAACGACATGGCCATCGCGCGGGAAGAGATCTTCGGCCCCGTGCTGTGCATCATCACCTATCGCGGCGAGGACGAAGCCGTCGCCATCGCGAACGACTCGGCCTTCGGGCTCCACGCCTACGTGTTCTCCTCCGACACCCGCCACGCCCAGGCCATCGCGCGCCGACTCGAGGCCGGACGGGTCGCGATCAACGGCATGCAGCACGACCCGCTGGCGCCTTTCGGCGGCTACAAGCAGTCGGGCGTCGGTCGCGAATTCGGCCTGCTCGGATTGGAGTCGTTCCTCGAGGCCAAGACGGTCATGGCGGCGTGATCGGCGCACGGCGACGATCTGGTCGCGACGCGCAGCCTTGACCGGACGACGAGCGCATGGCGGTCGCCCGCTCGTCTCGCGCCGCCGCCCGCGAGCCTCAGCTCGCCCCCGTCCAGATCGCGTCCGCCTTGCGCAGCCACGCCGTGCGCTCGGCCAGGTGCAAGCGCGCGGGGCCGTTCACGAGGTAGGTCACCGTCGCCACGTCGTCCACGTCCGCCGGCACGTTGATCCCGCGTTCCTGCCAGAACCGCACGGCGGCCTGGGCCGCGGGGCCGGGTTGGCCCAGCAGGTCGGGATCGTCCTCGAGCGGCATCTTCACGAGCGCGCCGATGCTGCGGTAGTTGGCGCGGCCCGTGATCTGCAGGAAACCGCGGCCGCGGTAACGGTAGCCGTCTCCGCTGGCGACACCGCCGTTGCCGAGCTTGTTGGCGTAGATGGTGTTGCCGATGGCCTCGGGCCCGGCCGCGATGAGCCGTTTCGCGTGGTCGACGCCCTGCACGTTGAAGAACAGCTGGTCGAGGCGCACCGGGTCCTTGTAGGCGGTGCTCTCGACCAGGCCGCGCAGCGCGCCCGTCTCCTCCATCACCTGCGCCAGGAAGTGGCGGACGCGGCGCGGCGACGTGATCCCGGCGGTCGCGAAGGCCGTGTTCAGCACCGACGCGAACATGTCCGCGCGCGGCGGGGCCAGCGCGGGATTGAGCTGGCGCAACTGCGCGCCGGCGATGCCGGTCGTCATTGATCCCACTCCTCGAACGGCTTCTCGCCCGCGGTCGGCGGCGTCGCGTAGATCTCGTTGTCGATGGGGCGGTCGGCGACCGGCACGGGCGGGGCGGCGGCGTCCGCGTCGCCGGACTTCGTCACGATCGTCAGCGTCTTGTCCGAGCCCGGCTTGTCCTCGGAGCCTTCTTCGGGGCTCTTCTCGTGCGGCTTGACCGTCTCGCGGATCACCATCAGGCGGTTCAGCACGTCGAACCAGAACGGCGAGCCGAGCGAGATGGCGAAGGCGGTGAGGCCGTATCCCAGGGCGATCTGCAGCGCGCCAAGGACCGTCCACCACCAGTCCGTCTTCTCATCGAGCCGCAGCGGATGCAGCAGCGCATCGACGGCGCCGTGCGTCCAGCCGATCGGCAGGCCCAGCCGGTCGATCGCGTCGACGGTCTCCCGGGCGTTGGCCGTCTTGTTGTCGGGCCGCTCGGCCTCGGTCGCCACGGCGCGGCGAAGGGTGGCGTTCTTGGCGAGTTCCTCGGCGATGGTGAGCGAGTTGATGTTGATGGCCAGCGCGCCGACGAGTCCGAGGACGAACAGCAGCATCTGCGAACGCCGCTTGTACCAGCCCGAGACCCGGTCCATCGCGCCGTCGTACCACTGCTCCAGGTGCTGGCGCACGCGGTTCGCGTCGTCCCCGCCCACCTGCACGGCTTGCAGGATCGCGCGCCGCAGGTGCTCGTTGGCGATGCGTTCGGCGGCCAGGTGCATGCGGTCGGAAAGCGACGCCGACGCCGCGCGCGGCAGCGTCGCGTTGCTGGGCGCGGGGTTCATCTTGCCGGCGATGACCTGATCCATCAGCGCGAGCGCGAAGTTGCGGGTGGGCACGTAGGACGGCAGGCGGGACTGTGCCAGGGCCTGCTGGTAGTCGCCGCGGTAGAGGCCCTGCACGAGCGGATGGCCGTAGATGGCCTGCACCGCGGCGTCGCCGGTCTCGCGCAGCCTGGGATCGCCCAGCAGCTCCTTCATGCCCTCGAGCAGCTTGGACGCGCGGGTGCGGGTGAACGACTCGAGGAACTCGAGCACCGCCGTCGTGGTGAGGCTGAACAGGAAGAAGATGAACGTGAGGCCGATGGCGAGCTCGAGGGCGTCAGACAGCAGCATGGCCGCTCCTTCGTTCGGGGCTCCCGGCGCGGGGCACGCCGGGCTCGGCCGATGCTCATGACAAGCGGCTTTCTTGTCAACGCCAGGGTCCGTCCGATCTAGGGATGAGCGGTCTCCGGAATCGCGCCGGTCGGCAACCCGCCAGCATCAAGGCCGGCGTGGCGTCGCCTGCCTGCGTGCCTGCCCAATCCTGCTTCTCCTGCCGGCCCGGTGCGCCCCCAAGAGCCTATCCCGCCGCCAGCAACTCGCAGATATCCACCCCCAGCGCCACGGCCAGCTTCTCGACGTTGTCCAGCGAGACGTTCCGCTCGCAACGCTCGACCGACCCGACATAGGTCCGGTGCAGCGCCGCCAGGTCCGCCAAGGCCTCTTGCGAAAGGCCGCGTGCCGCACGGAACGCGCGCAGATGGCGCGCGAGGCGCATCCTCGCTTGTTTTCCAGGGCTTCGACGCGTTGGCATGGCGTCGAAGGTTCGATCATGGATGACTTTGGGTCTACAGACTTAAAGTAGCATTTCCATTTCCTTGCGGCGGCTTGCGAGATCGTGCGCGCCGCGGGCGAAAGCGGATCGTCGATATCGACGCCCAGTGCACGGGCCGGGCGCTCGATGTTGTCGATCGCGACGCAGCGATCCATGCGTTCGATCGATCCCGGCGCGTTCGGTGCGGGTCGGCCAGGTGCGCCGAGATTTCCCGTGAAGTGTCTTGTTCGGATCCGGGCGCGCGGAGACGGCGAGCCAGTCTCGCACGCGCGCATTCGGCGGTTTATCCGCCTTTCCGCATGCAGGAAGAATTACTTGTTGATGACTTTGGGTATACAGACTTAAAGTAGCATTCAACAGTCGTCATGGTGGCGCAGTGGGAGGATCCGATGGCCGAGGCGAGACGCAGCGGAACGCAGTGGTTTGAACGACCGCTTTGCCGGCACTACGCGCTGGCCATCTTCGACGCGACGATCGTTCGGTTGCGCGACGCGGATGGGCTTCACGATCTCCAGGTCCGCTGGGCGTTCGGGTGGCTGGCCAATGGAGAGTGCGAGGCCCTGGATGTCTGGCTGGTGGACTCGGAGGCCGGCTCCGGCGATCCACGCCAGCTGATCGCAGGCCTCCAGGCCCGCGGCGTCGAGCGAATCTGGAATCTCGTTGATACACATACCGGTACAAGTACCAATGCGGGGAAGGATCAGGAGCGAGCGTCACGGATTCCGAAGTTCGAGGCAGCACAAGTGCGCGAGGGTCTGACCCGTGCCGTTCGTCGTCACGGCAGTTTCGCAAGCGAAGCCGCGGTACTAGACTTCATGACGGGCGCCCTGCGGCGCGCGGAGCGCCGCCTTGACCGCGAACGCCTGTTTGCGAAGGGAAAGCCCCGACTCGAATCGGGCGTGCAGATGGCCACGTTCGGCGTCTGAAGCCGCAATGACGCGTGCCTCCTGGGGTCAAAGATGTTCTTCGCAGACTGGCTGAGCGTATCCTCGCGGGTGAAGGCTGCGCTGAAGCGTCGTGGCCGCTCTGAGCAGGATGCTGACGACCTGGTGCATGAAGCCTTCCTGAGGCTGGAGCGCTATCAACGTGAGCAGCACGTCGAGAAGCCGGAGGCGTTTTTGATGAGAACCGCTCTCAATCTGTCGGCCGACGCATATCGATCGCGGGCCGCCCGCGGTGAAGAGGTGTTGCTGGAAGACGTGGTGATCGTGGATACGGCGCCCGGTATCGAGGACGTGCAGCTGTCGCGCGAGCGCTTCCGTCGCCTGAGCGAGTGCCTGGCCAAGCTGAACGACAAGACGCGCGCCATCTTCCTGGCGCACCGGGTCGAAGGCCTCAGCTACCAGGAGATCGGGCGGCTGCACGGCATGAGCATCAGCGGCGTGGAGAAGCAGGTCGCCAAGGCCACGTTGCTGATCACCGCCGGGATGGAGGGCTGGTATCCATGACGGGATCACCTGCCGCGACCCCGATGGGGACAGGCGCGGACGACGGTCCGAAGGTGACGCCCGAGATCGCCGCCGAGGCGGCGGTGTGGGTGGCGCGCCTGCACGGGCCGAGCCGCACCAGGCAGATGGAGCAGGAGTTCCGGGCCTGGCAGGGGAGTTCGCCCGCGCATCGCGAGGCATTCGAACGCTGCACCGATGTCTGGCAGGACATCCCCCGCATCGGCCTCGCCACCGCCTATGAGGCCCTGGCGGCCGAGCGCGCGATGCCGGCCCCCCGGCCGAAGGCTCGGCGCGAGGCCGCCTGGCGCTGGATCACCGCATCGGCGGTCGCGGGCGCCGTCGCCGTGTGCGCCGTCCTCGTGCTGCACTGGCACGGCGAGAACGACTACAGCACCAACGTCGGCGAACAGCGCCTGGTGGTGCTGGAAGACGGCAGCCGCATGCTGATGAACACCGACACGCGGCTGCGTGTCGACTTCGCCGCCGCGCAGCGCACGGTGGAGGTGAGCAGCGGCGAGGCCTTCTTCGAGGTGGCCAAGGATGCGCGGCGTCCCTTCGTCGTGCGCATCGCCGGCAGCGAGGTCGTCGCGGTCGGCACGGCCTTCTCCGTCCGCTATGCGCCCGGTACCCGCGCCGACGACGAGTTGGCGGTGACGCTCGTCGAGGGCCAGGTGAACGTGCGCCGTGCCGGCCACCGCGCGGGCGATGCGCTCGCGCCCGAGAAGCCGGTGCTGATGAAGGCCGGTGATCGCCTGCTGCTGGATCGTTCGTCGCGCGAAGCCGCCGCGCCCGTGGCGGCGCGGGTGGATCGGCCGGACGTCGAGCGCGTCATGGCGTGGAAGCGCAGCGAGACGGTGTTCGACGAAGCGTCGCTGGTGGACGCCGTCGCCGAGATGAACCGCTACAACCGAATGCCGATCGTGTTGCTCGATGGATTGGCGTCGGACAATCTGCGCGTCAGCGGCCTTTACCGAACGAGCGACAGTACCGGATTCGCCAACGCCGTGGCGGCCCTTCACGGCCTGCGGGTGCGCGAAGAGGCTGGACGTCTGGAACTCATGAAGCCTCACTAGGGCAAGTACTGCAAGAACTCTTCTCGGCCGGAACGTCATCTCCTTGTCAATCATCGGCAATGAAACAAGGACAAGAGATGATCCGCAAGAAGACCGTCCCGGCCACGCACCTGGCGGACCTGGTGCCCGCCTTCCTGGCATCGCTGCTCCCGCATTGCAGCGCGCCCGCCGCGGTAGAGCCGTCTCCGCAAGCGCAGTACGCCATCGAGCGGCCGGCGCAATCGTTTGCGGACTTGTTCCGCGCGGCCGGAGCCGCCGCTGACACCGCGGGTTCGGCCCGGCCGCAATGACGGACGAATCGGCGCCCGTTGGTTGCGCCGGTTCCCGAGCCCGCGGTGGTAGCGCCGCCGGTGCGCGATCCATTCGGTGGCCTGTTCCACCGGCAGGACGTCCGAGCGCGTCGGGCACGCTGGCGCCGCGCGGCGTCGAGCGTTGCGGCGTCCGGCCGTGCCGCTCGAACAGGCCGAGTGCGAACAGGAAGGCGGTCACGCCGAGAAGGGGATTGAACGTGGCGCCGCAGCCCCATCTCGCCAGCTCGTCGCGGTCGCATTGCAGCAATTCGAGTTGGGGAGCGGTCGGCGCAGCCATGCTCAAGGATAGGGGCGACCTCGAGAAAGCGCGGCGCGCGGAATTGGAGGTTTTCAGCCGTTTTGGCGCGGGCTGCGCGGTCAGCCCAAACGGGAGCGAATGAATTTCTCCAGGTCTTCGCGGTGCTGGTCGGCTTCTTCCCACACCGCGGTCACCTTGTCCATCGCGTCGATCTGCGGCGCGGGGCCCTTCCCGCTGTAGTTCGCGTGCATCTCGCTCACCAACGCCATCTGCCTCGCGAAGGCGACCTGGTACGTCACGCCCCATCTCGCGGCCTTCACGTTCAAGGTCTGCAAATCATTCTTGCGTTTGGTCGCCATGAGGCCTCCGTCGTATCGCTGCCGAATGCTGCAAGCTGCCATCGAGGCTGATCATCCGCGGCAGTACGGGTGCCTCCACGACATCGAGGGTAGCGAATTCAAGGCATGCACGCACGAGTTTTGGGGACGGAACGTTCGACGCGGTGACTTCAGGCGGGGTTAACCGGCATTGGCGCGCGGGGCGCGCTCCATCTCGGTCCCGGCAGGTGCTCGAGAGCGATCCTTCGCGGACGTCCACGCCATGCCGCCGGTCGACGGGACCCCGAATTGCGTGGACGCCGCGCCGCGTCACTTCGGGTAGGGAAATTCATTGCTGCAGACGCTAAGCTGCGCGCATGCCCGGCACACGCGAGCGCGGCCGTCCAGCGCATCCTGATGTCCTGACCCCCGGCGAGTGGCGGGTCGTCGAGGCCGTGCGCCACGGGCTGCGCAACCGGGATATCGCCGCACGCCAGGGCGTCAGCCTCGACGCGGTGAAGTACCACGTCGCCAACGCGCTGCAGAAGCTGGGGTTCGCGAACCGCGGCGAACTGCAGCGATGGGACGGCGTGCGACGCGACAGCCCACTGCATTCCAAGCAGACGCTCATGCAACCCGACATCCGGCTCGGCGCCCTGGGCCAGATCGCCCGCACGGTCAAGGACATCGCTGCCGCCCGCGCCTGGTACGCGGACGTGCTTGGCCTGAAGCACCTCTACTCGTTCGGCAACCTGGCGTTCTTCGACCGCGACGGGGTGCGGCTGTTCCTGTCCGAAGGTGAAGGCGCCGCTTCCGACTCGATCCTGTACTTCCGCGTCGACGACGTCCGCACGGTGCGGGCGGCCCTGGCGGCGCGCGGCGTGCAGTTCACGCATGCGCCGCACATGATCCATCGCCACGAGAACGGCCGCGAGGAGTGGATGGGATTCTTCAGCGACAACGAGGGCCGGCCGTTGGCGATCATGTCGACCGTGGGTTGAGGAGCATCGAGACCCCGGCCCCGCGCCCGAGATCTCCTATTTCGCCAGGACAACGTGCGTCGCCCGGTCCGACGCGACGTGCTCGGTGCACTTGAAGCCGAGCGCCGTCAGATCGATGCCCGCCAGCAAGGCCTCGCCCTGCCCGAGCAATGCGGGAGACATGGCGAGGTGCATCTCGTCCACCAGCCCCGCCTGCAGGTATTGGCGGACGGTTGCCACGCCCCCGCCGATGCGGACATCGCGATCGCCGGCGGCCTTCCGCGCCGCTTCCAGGGCGGCGTGGATGCCATCGGTGACGAAGTGGAAGGTCGTGCCGCCTTCCATCTCGATGGGATTGCGCGCGTGGTTCGTCAGCACGAAGACCGGCACGTGATACGGCGGGTTGTCGCCCCACCAGCCCTTCCATGACTCGTCGGGCCAGGGCCCACGGACAGGGCCGAACATGTTGCGCCCCAGGATCCAGGCGCCGACGTTGGCGACGCCTCGCACCGCGAAGTCTTCGTCGATGCCGGTTTCTCCGCCGCCGCCGCCATGCATCTGCTGGAACGTGCGGGTGGGGAAGAACCAGTTCATCAGTGCCGGGCCGCCGACGCCCAGCGGGTCGTCGATGCTCTGCCGTGGGCCGGCGCTGAACCCGTCAATCGACAGGCCGAAGCAGGCCACCTTGACTCTGGACATGAGGCGTCTCCGTTTCATCAATATGAGCCGGCATGATGCCTCGTGGCAGTGGAATCGCCAATCCAGGCCGCATCGCCGGATTGCTTTCCGCGACCGTCTCGCGTTCGACCCCTCGGGAGCGCCCGCCGCATCCGAGGCAGCCCCCTAGTTCGCAACCCTCGCCACGCTCGCTGTCGAGTTGCGATTGCCCAGATCGAAGCGGAAACTCCGGCCACTCGGATCGAAGCTTGCATCCGAGATGCCGCGCGACGAGTGCGACCATCCCTCGCAACTCGACCGCCCGGGCCTGCGTCAATCGCAAATGCAACCGGCATTGGCCGCGACAAGAGGCGAGTCATGAAGAACGACCGGATGGCCGACAGCCTGGCCGTGATTCCAGTGCCGGCCGGCGCGCCCCGGGCAGGACTCGACATCGCACCACTTCGCCGCCGCCGCCGGCTCTCGACACCAAGAATGCACCCTGACGTGAAGTCGGATGCTCTTCCTCGACCGCGCGCAGCGATCGAGATCCAGGCAACCGTTGCCAGACAAGTCATAGCGGAGATTCCTCATGCAAGAACGTGCAAAGACCCGATTGATGTACAGCGCCGTGTTCGCGGCCGTGATCGCCGGCCTCGGTCCCCAGGGGAGCGCGGCGGCATCGGTGGCGAGCCGAGGACATGTGGCCCCATGGCGCGCGAACGCGACGCTCGTCGGGGCACCGTCCGATGACCTGACGGTGCAGATCGCGGTCCACCTCTCGGTGAAGAATCCCGCTTCCTTGCAGAAGTTCGTGGCGCAGGTCTCGGACCCCGACAGCAAGTCCTACGGCCAATACCTGACCCCGGGCCAGTTCGCGAACCGCTACGCTCCGGAGCCCGCCGACGTCGCTGCCGTGCAGAAGCTGCTCGCCTCGGCCGGCATGAAGGACATCGAGGTCGGGGCGCATGGCATGTTCGTGTCCGCGACGGCCACGGTGCGCCAGTTGCGCCAGACGTTCAACGTCGGCCAGAGCCTCTACCACTACAAGGGCCGCACCCTGCGCGCGAACGATGGCGAGCCCGCTCTGCCGGCCGCGCTGGCCGGCAAGATCGTCTACGTCGAGGGCCTCGACGACACGACCTCGCTGCGCACGACCTACCATCACTCGGCCACGCGCGGCGAGTTCGTCGCGCCGGCCTCGGCATCCGAGCTGGCCTCGACGGCGGTTCCGGACAGCCTCGCGGCGAACGCCGTGACCCCGCCACCGGTGGCCGCCGGCCTTCCCTCGCCTTATTGCAATACCTGGTTCGGCCAGAAGACGGCAGTCCTCAGCACGGCGGCCGACGTCTACGGCGCGAACATTCCCTGGCTGGTGTGCGGGTACACGCCGCAGCAGATCCAGGCCGCCTATGGCCTCGACCAGGTCAAGCCCAACGGCAAGGGCATCACGATCGCCATCGTCGATGCCTTCGCGTCGCCGACGCTGAAGGCCGATGCCAATCGCTATGCGGCCAACCACGGATTGCCGAAGCTGACCAACGCGAACTTCAGGCAGATCATTCCGACGAACGCGTACAACGTCCCGCCAGCCCAGGTCGCCAACGCCTACGGCTGGTGGGGCGAGCAGTCCCTCGACGTCGCCGCCGTCCACGGATCGGCGCCGGGCGCCGACATCGTCTACATCGGATCGACCGACAACGGCACGTCGCTGGACATCGCGCTGTTCAACGCGCTCTACAACCGCGAGGCCGACATCGTCACCAACAGCTACGGCTTCAACGGCGAGGGCGTGCCCGCGGGCTACGCCGCCACCTACGACCAGGCGTTGATGGCGGGGGCGGCCCAGGGCATCACGGTGCTGTTCAGCTCCGGCGACGACGGCGACCTCTCTGCGCTCAACGGCGTGGCGACCGGTTCGTGGCCGGCCACGAGCGCCTATGCAACGGGCGTCGGCGGCACGTCGCTTGCGCTCACGCACGCCGACGGCACCAAGTCGGAGTACGGCTGGGGAACCTACCGCGACTACCTCGCGGGCGCCCAGGTCAACAGCGCCAAGTCGGTGACCACCACGGGCCTGGTCACCGCCAGCGCCCTGGGCTACACCTTCGACGCCTTCGCCTTCTATTCGGGTTCCGGCGGCGGCATCAGCCTGCTCGAGGCGCAACCGAGCTGGCAGGCCGCGGTCGTGCCGAACGCGTTGGCGACGACGCTCAACCTGGCGAGCGGCCAGGCCATTCCGGAGCCGACGGCGCAGCGTGTCAGCCCCGATGTGGCGATGGTCGGCGACCCGTACACCGGCTACCTCTACGGCGAGACCTTCACCATCGCCGGCAATCCCATCGCCGACAGCGGTTGCACGCCGATCTCCGCCACGCAGGAATATTGCGAGGACTCCATCGGCGGCACGAGCCTCTCTTCGCCCCTGATGGCCGGGGTCATCGCGATCCTGAACCAGAAGCGGCTGCAGTCCGGCAAGCCGCTCGTCGGATTCGCCAACCCGCTGTTCTACAGCCACGGCACGCCGTCCGGGCCCGACCTCACGGGATTCAAGCCGGTCTCGGCCCCGACGTCACCGGTGGCCGTGCTGCGAGGCTATGCCAGCGACTTGACCCGGGTACGCGTGGTCACGCTCAACTCCGTGCCGTTCCTCATCGACACGACGCCGTACGCGATCATCGCCTGCGGCTACACGGTCTGCGAAGGGGTCGACGAGGTGTTCAACTACACCTCGAACGCGGCTGACTGGGCCAGCGGCACCACCACGCCGCCGGGGTACAACGACGTGACGGGCCTGGGCGTGCCGGTCATGACGCGGCTCATCAAGTACTGACGCCGGCTGGCGGGGCGCGGCGCAAGGACTGTCCGCGCACGCGTCCCGCAGTGCGGTCAGTGGCTTGCTTCGAAGGGCAAGCTCCACACCATGATGGTGGCCGTGTTGTCGTCGACCGCGGCGAAACGGACGGTGTCGTCGCTCGCCCGGAAGAATCCGAGGCCGAACGATCCGCCCTGCGCGGGGTCGACGGAAAGCTGGGCGACGAACCTGCCGTTCGTCGTGAACTCCACGATCTCGCTCGGGTGGGCCGGGTCGGAATTGATGACGTCGCTGTTGCTCGCGAAGAGATGGCCATTCGGCCCCAGGGCCAGTCCCAGCGGCCCGTGAAGATGCACGTTGTCCTGGAAGACCAGGCTGCCGCGCCCGGCATCGGCTGAGGACGTGCCGGCGTCGGCGATGGCGAAGATCGCGTTGTCCGCGGTCGATGCGACATAGAGGCGGTCTCTCCGCGCGTCGTAGACCAGCCCGGTGGGCCCGACCTCCAGCGCGGCCGGGTCGCCGCGGTGCATGTAGCCCGAGGCGATCTGCACCGCGCGGGCGATCGTGACGTTGCCACTGCGGATGTCCAGATCGAAACGCACGACCGTTCCGCCGAGCACGTTCGAGACGAAGAGTTTCGCGCGGTCGCCTTCATCGTGGACAGCCATGTCCCACGGGCCATTGACCAACGGATGCTGTGCGCTGGTCCATTCCGCCACGCGGGCGCCCTGGGCGTTCAGCACCAGGATCGAGCCGGGTTGCACGGTCGCGCTGGTGCCGTCGGCACTCGGCATGTTGCCGACGATCACGAAGCCGCGCTTCAACGCGACGAGTCCGGTCGTCAGACCCAGTCCGGCGGATCCGCCGAAGAACACCTGGGGCGTCCCGTTGGGCACGACCTTGACGATCGTCGTGCCGGTTCCTTGAAGATTCTGGCTGTTGTTGAAGTTGGACACGAGGAGGTCGCCCGGCCTGAGCACGCCCGACCTCGCGAAGTCCCTGGGAACGAAGACGACGCCGTAGGGATTCAGATCCCCGTTGAGGGGCACCGTCGACGCCACGACGACGGGTGCGGGCAGCAGTGCGCCGTCACGATCGTCGCGATCGGCCAGGGCATTGCCGGCGGAGGCCGCCGTGAGCAATGCCGCCAGCACGGCTCCGCGTGCAGACGCCAACGTATTCCGAAACGCTTGCTTTCGCATGATCAGTCTCCGGTTGGTCGAGGGGGTGGGTTCGCGCGGAAGCCTGTCGAGCTGCCGTGTGCCGTGGGCCTGCGTGTCGTCCCACGTTCCGGTCATGCCGCGAATTCGGTTGGCGGTTCAAAAGCCGCGCTTCCGTTGGCTGAATGCGATGCCCGAGAGGTGCCCCGCGCGCGGAACACCCTTGTTCTTGGCCCCGCGTGCTCCCCAACTTGAAGGCCGGCGTCCGCCGTGGCGGATCGACATGCCGCGGTGACCGGCGCATGCTGCAGTTGCAGCGAAAAGTCGACGCGCCGGCCTGGAGCGGACGACGGCCAAGGGAGAGAAGACCATGCAGGAAGCGGTGTTTCATCTGGCGTTCCCCGACGAGACCGCGGCAACCAAGTCGCAGTTCGCATCGTCCCTGAGCGACCATCTCCGGGCGATCGACCCCATGGTGAAGGCGGAGGTCCTGCGGGAGAACCCCGACAGCCAGGATGCCGGCACCATTCTTTCGCTCGTCCTGAGCGCGCCCTCCGTCGTGCTGGCCGTGCGCACCATCGCGGCGTGGGTGACCCGCAACAACCAGGCGAAGGTGGACATCACGACCAAGGCGGGAACCATCGTCGTCCAGGGGCTCGAAAGCAGCGATGTGCCGAAGGCCATCGAGGCTCTCCAGGGCATCCTTCGATCTCGCTGAGCTGCACATGCGCTCTTCGACCGTCGCGATCATCCTGGGTGCGAGCGAGTGGCCCAAGTCGCAGTCGAGATGGACCAGCTCCGCGGCATTTCGCAGTTCCGCCATCGCGTTCAGGGACTACCTGTTGTCCTCGAACGGCCTGGACCTGGAAGAGGCGGACGTCCTCGATCTGTTCGACGACCGGCGGTCGGCGGCCGACCTTGACGACGAGATCGACCAGTTCCTGAACCGGCGCCGGCTCGACGACCGGCTGAAGGACGTCATCCTCTACTTCACGGGGCACGGGGCGTTCGCCGAAGATCGGCGCTATGTCCTGGCCACCCGCGCAACTCGCGTGGACGCCCTCGGCCAGTCCGGGTACCGCGTCGCCTCGCTCGCGCGCACCATCAATCGGAGCGTGCGCGACGGCAGGAAGTTCGTCATCCTGGATGCGTGTTTCGCCGGGGCGGCGGAGCAGGACTTCATCGTGCAGAGCGACGTCGCGACGCACCTGGAGGACCAGGCCATGAGCGCACTGGCCGAGAGCGGCACGGCGCTCCTGTGCGCGACAAGCTCGGCGGACGTCGCCCTGGCCCCGAGCGCGGGCACCTACACGATGTTCAGCGGGGCGCTGATGAAGGCGCTGACGGACGGGTCGCCGCACCAGGTCCGGTACCTGTCCTTCGACGACCTGCGCCGCCTGATCGCCGACCTGATCGAGAAGCAGTATCGCGACGAAGCCGTGATGCCCGAGATCCACGTGCCCGATCAGCGCCGGGGCGACATCTCGCGCGTGGCGTTCTTTCCCAATCCTCGATTCGCGGCTGCGCCGGCGGTGTCCCGTGATCACGCGTCCCCGGTCGAGCCCGTACAGGAAGAGCCTGGCACCGGGGAGGACGAGGGCCCGTCAACGGATGAATCCTCCGACAACCATGCCGACCATTCGCGCTGGGAGGGCGGGAAGCGGGATCGAACCCTGTTCCCGGGCCGCACCGTCTCGCTGAACACCGTGCGCTGGGTTGCCGCCACGGGACTCCTGGCGCTGTTCGGGTTGCTGGGCGCCGCCGCCTGGCGCGGCGATCCCGCCGTGGTGACGGCCCAGGACATTCCCGCCAACCCGCCGAGCGCGGCTGGCGGCGATGCGATGCCAGCCAGTTCGCCGTCGATCGACGCCAGCGTGACACCGCCACCGCCTCCGAGCGCGGCGACGACGACCGACACTTCGCACAAGACGCATTCGGAGGCCGCGCAGCGCGAGGCAGAGTGCGCGCGAATCTTCCAACGCCTGTCGCTCGGGGAGACGCAGCCGGAGTTGCTGAAGAGGGCGCAGGCGTTGAAGTGTCGCGGCTGAGCTGCCCGCTTTCCTTTCAAGTGCCCGGCGGCGGAGGACGCCGCCCAGGCGCCTCGCGGCCCGAGCTCCCGGCGTGCCGTCCCGGAGGAACGAGGGGACGCGGAACGTTCAGTGGGGAAGGCTCGCCTTGGCTGACTGCAGCATCTCCAGGGACGCGCGCTGGTTCGCGGCGCGCAGCGCCTCGCCGAGCGGCGAACGCGCGCCGGCGAGATCGCCGTCCCGCAGCGCGGTACCCAGCGCGGTCAGGCTGGCGGTGAGTTGCCACGGGATCACCAGCAGCGCGAAGAACGCCTCGCGGCGCTGCTCGAACTCGACGACGAAGGCTCGGCTGAACTGGCTGGACGCCCCGGGCTGGCCGCGGTCGATCGCCCGCAGCGCGGCGGTCCAGCCCACGTTGTGCATCAGCCCCGCCAGGTAGCCCTCGAACGGATCGAGGCCGCGCGCGGCGGCCTCCTGCCGGCAGGCCGACGCCTGCGCATCGGAGTGCTCCCACAGGCGTTGCGCGCAACGTGCCGACAGGCTCTCCGCCGTACCGCCGAACATCGGCTTCAGGACCACGCGTGCGATCGCGCAGCGCAGTCCGTCGGTGCCGATCCGGCCGATCGCCTCGGCGATGTCGACGACCGGCTCGCTGGCGCGCGCGCGTGCGCTGTTCGACATGCGGATCACCTCGGCGACGAGGTGCGGGTCGCGCATCACGCGCTCTGCCAGCGCCGAGGTCGACTGGCCTTCGTCGCGCAGGCTGTTCAGCAACTGCGGAATGACCGCCGGCGCGCGCGGCAACAGGGCGGATCGGGAGTCGTCGGACGCCAGAACGGCGTCCAGCCGCGCGAGCAACTGCCGCTCGTCGTCCGGCAACACGTCGGATGGCGTCGAGGCGGCACCGAGAACCCAGTCGAAGAACGCATGGCGCAGGTCGGCTTCGATGGCCTTCTCTTCGGCCGCGGCAGGCTCGCTGGCCGCGAACCCGGCCTCCGGCGAGACGCTGGGCCGCGACGTGAGGTGCGACGCCATGCGCACTGCCTCGGACGGCGTGCCGCGCCCCCCGAACAGCGAACCCAAGCGTTGCATCCACCCGCTCATCACCGGCCTTCGAATCCCAGGTGATCCGGTTATCGGTCGTCGGGGCGGGAACTCAAGACCATGCGACGGCTGCCCGCGCCCTGCCGGCACGAGGTGTCGTCACCTCGCTTTTCGCCAATCGCGGTCTCGTCGCGCCCCGAAAGCCTTTGCGGACGCACAAAGAGGAAACCCCGCCGGGGCGGGGTTCCTGTCTGGTCGCGGCGGACGCCGAGTCGCTGCTTACTTCGTCGAGCGGCGGCGCGCGACGACGCCGATCAGGCCGAGGCCCGCCAGCAGCAGGGCGACGTTGCCGGGCTCGGGGACGGGCGACGTGGTCGACAGGCTGGAGGCCGAGATCGTCTGGCCGTTCTGGCTCAGGCTGAATTGGGCGCCGCCGCTGTAGTTGCCGTACATCGCGTTGTTGTAGTCGAGTTCGAACGCATGCCAGCCCCCGGTGGCGAAGCTGAAGTTGACGTTGTCGGTGCCGCAGCAACCGTACTGGGCGACGTTCGCGCCATCCAGGAACATGCGGAAGCCATCGTCGTGGCTCACGCTGAGCGTCGTGGTGCCGGCCGCGAGGTCGATCCAGCCCTTGAGCACGATCACGCCGTCGGACAGGTTGCCGTTCGTTCCGACGAACGACGCACCGTCGCTGCCCAGGAAACTCACGACGGAGCTCGCGTCGCCGCCGCCGTAGTTGATGTTGGTGGCGGTGAAGGTGCCGCTTGCCGTCGGATTGGTCGCCAGGTAGGCGGCCGTGGCGGCGAAGCCGTCGGACCAGCCCGTGGTGTCCGCCGGGGGGTTGTAGTAGGTGCCGCTCAACCCCGAGGCCGCAAAGGCTTGGGTGGAGAAAATCGCGAGGGCGATGAGGAGCTTCTTCACAATGGATCTTTCGGGTGAGTCGCGCCAGGCGACGGCACGAGGTGTTCTGGTTCAGACACGGGATGAACCGGGCCGCGTCTGATCGTAAGCAATTGTATTGGCGGCGGCGGGCATCTCGGCCGCGCGCGATGGGACTTTAGCCGTCGCGATCGCCGGATGCGTGACGTAGTACACGCGTTCCCCGTCCGAGTTGCGCGAAAGAAACCACGCGACGTCGCCTGCCGTGCCGACCCCGATCAAGAGGCCTGGCCGAGCCGGGCGCGCAAAATGCCCGCGACGCTGGCTCCGGCGGGGTCGGCAAGGGCTCGGGCTGGTGGAGCGCCATAAACACAAGGAGACACACAATGCGTCAAGTCATTCGAGCGGTGCTTGCTGCCGCCCTGTTCGCCATCGGTTCGCAAGCCAGTGCACACGCCTACGCGGACGTTTCCTTCGCGGGCATGAACCTGAGCCAGCAGGGTTCGGGGACGGCATTCAATGTCCTCTTCTTCGGACAGCCTCTCGCGAGCGGAACCAGCTTCACCGAAAGCTTTGCCTATACCGTCACCCTGCATGCGGACGGCGGCCCGGCAAATCGAACCTGGAACTTCTGCCTGCCCCTGAGCGGCATGGATTGCGGTCCGGCGGCGACGGGTCGCGAACAGGTCGAGTTCGAGTTCGGATTCCAGCAGGCAAAGGAAGCGTCGCCGTTCACGACCTATCAATTCAGCGGCCTTCCCACGAATCCGATGGCCGTGGGCTCCGGGACCGCCACCTACAGCGGCACGTTCTCGATCACCGAGTCGATCGTGCCCATGGGCAGCTTCCAGAGCCTCGACTACCTCACCGTCTGGGGCGCGTCCTGGGTCGATTCGAGCGACGCGCCGCCGGCCGTTCCGGAACCCGCCGTCGCCACGCTGATGTTGCTGGGGCTCGGTTGGTTGGGAGCCAGGGCAAGGCGGCGCGGCTGAACCTCCGTCGACGTCCCTGCCTCTTCGATGCGGCGGGGCGCACTTGTTGCGTGGTTGCTGCAAGCCGGAGAGTACATTTCGTCATCCAGGGATCGAAAGTCGATGACGCCACGGAGATTGCAGGGCAGGCCAAGGCCTTGCGACTGCGACGCGCGTCGCTGAAATGGCCATTGGAGGGCCGGAGGCGCATGCCCAATATCGCTAGCGTATTCAAAAGTGAAATCACCAGACTCGCGCGAAAGGAATTGCGCGGGAACAGCGATGGCCTCAGGAAGGCCGTCGCCGCGCAACGATCGGAAATCGCGGGCCTGAAGCGCCGCGTCCAGGCCCTGGAGTCTCTGGTCAAGCGACTCGCCAGGAGCCAGGGCGCCGCGCCCGCGCGGTCGCGAGCGGCGGCGCCGGACGAGGCGGGTGAACCGGAATCGGGCGGACTTCGCTTTCGTGCGAAGGGCATGGCCGCGAACCGGAAGCGTCTCGGCCTGTCCGCGGCGGACTTTGCCCTGCTCGTGGGGACGACGGGCCAGTCGATCTACGCCTGGGAAGCCGGCAAGGCGAAACCGAGACGGGAGGCCCTCGCCGCGATCGCGGCGCTGCGGGGCATCGGCAAGCGCGAAGCCGAGGCCAGGCTGGCGGCTCTGAAAGCGCGGTAGCACGCGCTGCACGGGCATCGGAAGGCCACTGGACATTCCTGCCCGGCTGAGGGCGGGCCGCGAGCGACCGCGTACCATCGGCGTCCTCCAGGCATCGCCGCCCGCCCGCCAGGGCCCTCCATGAGCTTCAAGCCCACCACCGTCGCGGATCTCGGCCGCTTCTCCGAGCTGATCGACGCGCGTTCGCCGTCCGAATATGCCGCCGACCATGTGCCGGGCGCCATCAACTGCCCGGTGCTGGACGACGAAGAGCGGCGCATCGTCGGCACGACCTACGTGCAGGTCTCGGCCTTCGAGGCGCGCAAGATCGGCGGTGCGATGGTGGCCCGCAACATCGCGTCGCACCTCGACACGCTGTTCCGCGACAAGCCCAGGGACTGGCGGCCGCTGGTCTACTGCTGGCGCGGCGGCCTGCGCAGCGGCAGCTTCGTCACCTGGCTGCGCATGGTGGGCTGGGACGCGCAGCAGCTGCATGGCGGCTACAAGAGCTGGCGCTCGCACGTCATCGCGCTGATCGCCGAACGCGCGCCGGGCCTGCGGGTGCGGCTGCTGTGCGGCCCCACCGGCAGCGCGAAGACCAGCGTGCTGCACGCGCT